>Ga0209986_10001084_pt1 | contig 26487 bp, 28 predicted proteins | sample BlataG_FD_183168 | JGI IMG/M metagenome (GOLD analysis project Ga0209986, IMG submission 183168) | Deep subsurface microbial communities from Black Sea to uncover new lineages of life (NeLLi) - Black_00105 metaG (SPAdes) (version 2) | ecosystem: Environmental > Aquatic > Marine > Oceanic >... | reverse complement strand
TGCTGCCACCACCATAATGAAAATGGCGAACACCTGCCCGGTCAGCAGCAATGGCACAATATAGCGGGAGAAGGCAACCATACTGATACTCACCGCAACGAGCATGATTTCAATAGACATCAGGATAACTATGGCATTGCGCTTAGCCAGAGCCCCGTATAGCCCGATAGAGAACAGAATGGCTGACAGTATAAGGTAATGCTCTAGACCTATAGACATATAATCTACTTCTCCCTAACTAAAACGATAGCCCCTAAGATAGCCGCCAGCAAAAGGACGGCGGCAATCTCTACGGCTAAAATATAGCCGCCCTCACCAAAAAGCTTAACGGCAAGGGCGGCAGTAGTCGGCTCTGAAGGCGATACCGTGGATACCTGCCATGGGGTACTAATCAGGGCAAAACTCACTACCCCCAAGAATAAAATAGCCACCACGAAGGCTGGAATCCGCAATTTGCTGGAAGGACTACCCCGCTGAACCTCTCTGGTGAGCATAATAGCTAGAATAATTAACACCGATATGGCGCCAACATAAATCAGAACCTGCACCGCTGCCAGAAAGTCAGCACTGAGGGTAACATAGAGTCCAGCTACAGTCAGGAAACACAGAATCAAGGAGAGAGCTGCCCGAAAAACGTCACGGAGTAAAACCACGGCTAAAGCTGCCGCTATACCGACTATAGCTAATACCCAGAAGGCAATATCCAGTCCCATCATTTTTTCACCTTATCCCTATCAAGAAGCAAAGTCTGCTTAGGTAAGGTTGCCTCAACTTTGGGTCGAGCATAACCGCTGGGTTGCTTCTTTTCTGATAACAACAAGCCCTCTTTAGCCATTACCAGTTCCTGCCGCCGGTATCTAGCCCGCTCATAATCATAACTTAGAAATAGGGCATCAAAAGGGCAGGACTCAACACACAAACCACAAAATATACAGTATCCGATATCTACCTCAAACTTCTCGACCAGATATTTGTTTTCCTCGGTGCTAACCGAGGTAACAATCCGGATTGCACCCTGGGGACAGCTCTTGGCACAGGTAGCACAACCAGTGCACTTCCCCCTGTCCCACACCAGTTCATTACCCCGAGTCCGGCGGGAAACGGTAAGCTTCTCCTCAGGGTATTGCGTCGTAATCGGATGGCGAAACAGGTGCTTGAAGGTTAAAGCCATACCTTTAGCCACGCCAATGCCATACCGCTCAAACCTCAACTCTGCCCCCTCCTAATCGGAAAAACTTAGACCATAGCACTACCAATACTGCCATTATTGCCAGGTTCAAGAATACTACCGCCCAAGGTAAAGCCTCCGGCCAGACAATTACCTGTATTCCGGTGATAAACAGGTTGATCAAGGCTAGAGGCAGGAGACACTTCCAGGCAAAGGCCATTACCTGGTCTATCCTGAGGCGAGGTATGGTACTCCGCACCCAGAAAATGAGGCAAAACACAGCGAAGACCTTTATCAAAAACCATAGGAATGGGGGTAATATAGGTCCTCTCCAGCCGCTAAGGAAAAGGGTGGTTATTATGGCTGAGATAGCCAGGGCTTCAGCATATTCCGTCAGGTAAAACAAGGCAAACTTCATTCCGGAATACTCAACATGAAAACCAGCCACAATCTCTGACTCAGCCTCCAGTAGGTCAAAGGGGGTGCGGTTAATCTCGGCGCAGGCAGCCAGAAAGTAGATGAGGAAGCCCAGCGGTTGCAGCAAGATAAAGGGGATGGTCTGAGCCTCCACAATTTTATTCATAGATAGAGCACCGGTAAGTAGCACTACGCCGATAATAGATAACACCAGTGGAATCTCATAACTCACCACTTGGGCTACCGCACGCATCGCCCCGATAAGGGAATATTTATTATTGGAACCCCAGCCGGCCATAAATATCCCGACCACGCTAACTGAGCTGATAGCCACCACATAAAGGATGCCTATATTGAGGTCAGCCAGCAGTGCCCCATCCTGAAATGGCACCACAGCAAAAATCATCAACGCTGGGACAAAGGCAACCACCGGCGCCAGCCAGTAAACCCATTTATCCCCCTTAGCCGGAACAATGTCCTCCTTAATCAATACCTTAATCGCATCGGCTACTGGTTGAAGGACACCAAAGGGCCCAACCCGGTTAGGACCAAGACGCACCTGAAAACGACCTATCCCCCTCCGCTCAAGATAAATAAATCCCATGACCATGGCCATGACAAAAGCAAATATGATGACAACAAAAACCCCCCAGTGTAGCCAGAACCCTCCCGGCCAGTCAGGTGGTAAGGTTGCTGAATAATGATTAACTGAACTAAAGCTAGGATTAAATATGGTCACTATCTATCCACCTCAGCCAAACAAATATCAATGCTGCCGAAAATGATTACGGCATCGGCTATCTTCCACCCAATCATCATATCCCGAAGAGCGGTCAGGTTGATCAGGGTTGGTGGTCGAACGTGGAAGCGATAGGGAGCAATAGAATTGTCTGATACCAGATAAAAACCAAGTTCACCCCTTGGGGCTTCAATGTGCCCATAGACTTCGCCAACCGGCGGGTGAAGCGAGTGTGGCACCTCAGTCAGCACCTCCCCCGGTGGTAATTGCTCCATTGCTTGTTTGATAATACGCACACTCTGCCGCATCTCCTGAATTCTTACCCAGTAGCGGTCATAGGTATCGCCAGTGCTGCCTATCGGGATGTCAAACTGGAAGCGGTCATAAACCGAGTAAGGGTCTGCTTTACGAATATCCCATTTAACACCACTGCCGCGAAGCACTGGACCGCTAGCCGAAATACTGATGGCCAATTCCTTGGGTAGAATGCCTACGCCCTTGGCTCGGGCTAGCAGTATCTCATTCTCGGCTAGGAGCTGGTCATATTCATCAATGAAACTAGGCATCTGCCTAACAAACTTATCCAGGGCAGGTAAAAACTCCTCAGGAATATCCTGGCTTACCCCGCCAATACGCATATAGTTATAGGTAAGTCGCTGTCCACAGACCATCTCAAACAGGTCAAGAATCTTTTCCCTTTCCCGGAACATATACAGGAAAGGGGTCATAAAGGCACCGCAGTCATTAAGGAAGGCACCAACGCCTATCAGGTGACTGGCGATGCGCTGTAATTCGGCCATAATAACCCGCAAGTATTCAGCCCGCTCCGGAATAGAAATTCCGGCTAGCTTCTCCACCGCCATAACATAAGCCAGATTATTGGACATTGAAGCCAGGTAATCCAGCCTGTCGGTGAAAGGAATATTTTGGGTATAGGTGCGACCCTCGGCTAGCTTCTCAATCCCACGGTGTAGATAGCCAAAGACTGGCTCCATATCTAAAATTACTTCCCCGTCAAGGGTCGCCCTCATCCGAAACACCCCGTGAGTGCTCGGATGCACCGGACCTATATTGATAACAAAGGGCTCGGTCTTAATTGCCATTATAGATAATCCTTGCGCAACGGATGTCCCTGAAACCCCTCCCAGAGAAAAATACGCTTTAAATTGGGATGCCCGTCAAAACTAATCCCCATAAGGTCGTAAATCTCCCGCTCTTGAAAATCGGCTCCCCGCCACAAGCTGACTACTGAAGGAACTGTAGGGTTATCCCGACCATAACATCGGGTCTTTACCACCAGGCTGTGATTATGCTTGATTGAAGTTAGGTGATAAACCACCTCGAAGTAATCATAATAATCAACAGCGGTAATACTGGTGAGGTAATCAAAATCAAGACCGGGTGCAGTCTTGAGAAAGGAGGCTAAATCGAATAAAGACTCGCTCTTAACTAAAAGGTTATTTCCCCTTGATTCAATAATACTGCCCGGAAATTGTGGCTCCAGTTTGGCAGCTACGTCTTCACCAGAAAGGGCTAGTGTCATCGCCTATTATCCTTCTGTGATGCTCTTTTTGGATATCTTGTCACGTAACATCTTTATGCCATAAAGCAGGGCTTCAGGGCGTGGTGGGCAGCCAGGCACATAGACATCAACCGGAACTATGAGGTTATATCCCGGAACCACACTGTAAGACTGGGCAAAGGTGCCGCCACTAATAGCACATGCCCCCATGGCTATTACCCACTTGGGCTCAGCCATCTGGTCATAGATTCGCCTTACCTGAGGTGCCATCTTCCAGGTTAGCGTCCCGGCGGTAATCATCAGGTCAGCCTGGCGTGGTGAAGCCCGAATGATTTCCATACCAAACCGGGAGATATCAAAACGAGAAGCGGCGGTAGCAATCAACTCAAAGGCACAGCAGGCGGGGAAACAGATTACTGGCCACAGTGAAGAACGCCGTGCCCAGTTAAGCATGAAATCTACCGACGTCAATAGAATATTGCGCCGGAGTTCCTCCTCTAACCACTTGTCCGGGTCAGGTATAGCCTGCTGGCAGTGTGCCTTCAGCGACTCTATAGCCGCACCTTCAGCCCTATCTAGCTCGGTATCAGAATAGACGTATAACCCGGCTCTGCCTACTTCCATTCCAGAACCTTCTTCCTCCAGGCGTAGACATATCCGACAATGACAATGAAAATAAAAATAAACACCCCGATAAAACCGAAATGCCCTAGTTGTCTGAGGTCAACTGCCCATGGATAGAGGAAGACAACCAGGACATCGAGGGCTAAAAATAGCAGGGCATAGAAATAATAGCGGAAATTAAATTGAACCCATGACTTACCTACAGTTTCCATTCCACATTCGTAGGTGGAACTCTTGATAGGATTGGGCTTGTGGGGAACAATACGAAAAAATCTAAGAGTAAAGGGAAGGAGAAGGGTAGTAATAGCAAAAAAAAGGGCAACTATGAGAAATAACCCGATATAAGCATAGTCTGCCAGCAACTACTCTTCTCCTCTACTTGGCGATATCGATTGCATTATATCACCGTGAATTTCTCAGGACAAGGAGGTAGTTTGGGGTCTACCCTGTCGTGAGTTTTGGCACCAGGGACTCTCCACTGCCGCTTCAGGGAGCATCTAGAATGAGAGGCACTTCATCACAGATATGCCAATCGTTAAGTTCTGAGATAAGCCGTCTTATTAAGTTGGGATTGTTTATAAACCTCACCCCCTTAGTCCCCCTCTCCTTAGGAAGGAGAGGGGGAAGAATATTGAGAGAGGCTACGCCTCTCTTTAACTCTCTTTTAATACCTACTATGTTAAAGGAGAGGGGGGAGGGACTTAAGAGAGGGGCTAAGCCCCTCTCTTTACCACACTCCCCCTTCCCTTATCAAGGGAAGGGGGCCAGGGGGATAGGTTGCTAAACGACCTCTATTAAGTGCCTCTTGATAATTCTGGGTTTTCGGAGTATAGTTTAGCTTTGGATGACAAAAGTGGATGGTAAGATTTGGAGCTAGTTATTAAGAGTGCTAGAAAACATACTATTTCAGTGGACATTAAAGGTGGGGGGTAGTGGGGATGAGCCTTGCTGAAAAACCTCGGAAGGACTTTCTTAGCAGTTTGATTGAGCCCAGGGTGTTGTTGCTATTGACCAAGGTAGGTAGTTTCCTTGCCGAGCAGAATGTTCCAGCGTATCTAGTTGGTGGGTTCGTGCGTGATGTCCTCTTGGGGCGAGATACGGCTGATATTGATATTGCTGTAGCGTCAGATGCACTGGAGATTGCTCCCAGGGTAGCTGCTGCTCTTGGCGGTAAGTATGTTCTGCTGGATGAGGCAAATAGGATGGGCAGGGTGGTTGTGGTTGATAACGGAGCACCCTCAACTAGAGGTCGCTGGGAGATTGACTTCTCCACATTTGAGGGCAGTATTGAGCAAGACCTAGCCCGGCGTGATTTCACTATAGATGCCATGGCCGTTGACCTTAGCCGGTTAGCGGAGGATTATGCTGACGTTCGGCTTATAGACCCGTTTAATGGCTGGAATGACCTTGACCGGGGTGTGATTCGGGTTATTGCCGAGACAACTTTTGAATCGGATGCGGCACGCTTACTGCGGGCGGTGCGTCTGGCTGCCGAGCTTAGTTTTAGTATCGACAGTGAGACCGAGGCTCTAATTCGGCGCTACTCTTGCCTTATGGCTAACGTAGCTGGTGAGCGGGTAAGAGAGGAACTACTTCGGCTATTGGCTGTTTCTCAAGCTGAATATTTTTTGCCCTATCTTGATGGGTTGGGTTTACTAACCGCCATGATTCCAGAGCTGGCCCAGACAAAAGGGGTCAAGCAGCCTAAGGAGCACTTCTGGGATGTTTTTGACCATTCCGTACAGACGGTAGCTGCCGTTGACTTTGTGCTCAGGCAGGGAGCCTGGGGGTATGCCGATGAGGAGGTCTTGGCGGCTACCCCGTGGTCAGCAGTGCTGGCTGAGCACTTTGACCTAAAGGTTAGTAGCGGTAGCACCAGACGGTTACTACTCAAACTGGCGGCACTCCTTCATGACATTGCCAAACCTCAAACCAGAGCTATTGATATAAGAGGTCGGACCCGTTTTTTGGGTCACGCTAATGAGGGGGCAGCTATAGCGGCTGATATTCTGGAGAGGTTAAGGTTTAGTGCCAAAGAAGTAAAGCTGGTGGAAATTATGGTCAGGCATCACCTTCGTCCAGGACAGATGGGGCATAATGAGCTTCCGTCGCATCGGGCTATCTACCGCTACTTTCGTGATACCGCTGACGCTGGCATTGATATACTATTCTTCAGCCTGGCTGACCATCTAGCCACCAGAGGTCCACAGCTAAATTTGGCTCACTGGCGAGACCATGCTCAGCTCGTAGAGTACACATTGGCTCAACACTTTCAAGAGGAGCGGTTGGTTGCTTCGCCTAAACTGATCAATGGGCATGATTTAATCAATATCTTTGGTATGAACGCAGGACCTAAAATTGGACAATTTCTGGAGGCAGTGCGAGAGGCACAAGCCTCAGGAGAGGTAGCTACTAGAGAGGAGGCTCTATCTTATATTCGTGAGCGGCTGACAACTGAGGAGTGTAAAAAGATATGACTAGAAGAAATATCCTGGCTCTTATGGCAGTATTAGCCCTCTTCGCCTTTGCCGTTTGTACCCTTATCCTTCCTATGTTTGGCCGGGAGCAAATGCGGCTGGGGCTTGACTTGCAGGGCGGTATACACATTGTTTATAAGGCTGATTTGTCCCAGGTCGAACCAGGTGAGGAGGCTAGTGTTATCGAGGGAGTGGTGGCAGTTCTCAGTAACCGAATCAATCCCCTAGGCGTGACTGAGCCGGTCATCCAGAAGCAGGGTCAAGACCGCATATTGGTTGAATTGCCCGGTCTCAGCATTACTGACAAAGAGAAGGAGAGACTCTCCCGCGTGGCGCTATTAGAGTTTGGGGAACTGGCGGCTGCTGAAGAAGAGGCGAGGTGGGAAAATGAGCTGGGTAGATGGAAACCAGCCACGGCAGTGATTGATGGTGAGGAGAAGGTACTAACCAGTCGGTACTTCAAAGAAAATACCTATGTAGATCAGGATAGTATGCGCGGAATACTGCTAAAATTTGAATGGGATGAAGAGGGGAGCGAGATATCTGAAGCAGTTACCAGCCGTCTGATAGATAAGCCCCTGGGTATATTTGAGGGCGATGAATCTTTACTGGGAGAGGATGGCCGGCCCATTGCCCCTTTTGTGCGCAGCACTATTAGAGAGAGTGGTCAGATTGAAGGCCTAAGCTATAATGAGGCTGATAGTCTATCTAAACAATTAAACGCCGGCCGCCTGCCTGTGCCCCTTGAAATACTCTATGATCAAACTGTTTCTCCTATATTGGGGGCTGATTTTATTGATATGAGCCTTAAGGCGGGGATAATCGGCATAATACTGGTTATGCTGTTTATGATTATCTACTACCGTGTGCCTGGAGCTTTAGCCAGCTTGGCCCTAATCTTCTACGGCTCGTTAGTCTTAGCCATATTCAAGTTGGTACCGGTCACCCTTACCTTAGCCGGTCTAGGTGGTTTTATCCTATCCGTAGGCATGGCGGTGGATGCCAACGTGCTTATCTTTGAGCGGATGAAGGAGGAATTTAGAACTGGACGGAAATTGGGGGCGGCCATTGAGGCTGGATTTGATCGTGCCTGGATGGCTATCAGGGATAGCAATGTGACTACTTTTATTGTATGTGGCATTCTCTACTGGTTGGGCAGTAGTATTGTCGCCAGTGCCCCGGTAATGGGTTTTGCCTTAACCCTGTTTATCGGTGTCGCGGTATCTATGTTTACCGCTATTGTAGTTACCCGAACGCTGCTGCGTCTATTTGTCGGCAGTCGTCTGGCGCAGCGGACTTCACTATTCAGCGTATACACAGGAAGGAAAAATGTTTGATATTACAGGCAAAAGGTTTTGGTGCTTTCTTATTGCTGGTGGGGTAATCCTTATTGGTATCGTTTCGCTGGCAACCTTCGGTCTCAAGTCTGGGATTGAATTCAGTAGCGGCGCTATGATGACGGTGAGCTTTGAGCAGGAAGTGAACCAGCGCAGTTTGGAACAGGAATTAGCTAATTTAGGCTACACCAATGCCATTATTCAACACACTGGAGCTGGAGATTTCCTTATTCGGACACGCGAATTGACCGGGGAAGACAAGATGGCGCTACAGGATGCCTTAGCCGCTAAGTATGGTCAACTCACTGAGGCCGAGTTCTATTCAGTATCGCCTATGGTGGCTGCTGAGACATGGCATAATGCGTTTTGGGCTGTACTTGCAGCCGCTGGCGGCGTGCTCCTTTATATTATCTGGGCATTCCGTAGGATGCCAAAACCCTTCCGCTACGGAATCTGTGCCATAATAGCCCTAGCGCATGACGCGCTGGTAGCATTAGGGGTTTTCTCTATCCTCAGTGGCATCTTGAACTGGCAGATTAATCTGATGTTCATTACCGGCATCCTGGCCGTGATTGGCTATAGTGTGAATAACACTGTCGTCGTTTTTGATAGAATACGCGAGAATTTGAGACTGGGTGTCAACGCTGACTTTGAGGTCATAGTTAACAACAGCCTGGTTGAGTCCCTGGGACGCTCCTTAAACACCAGCCTAACCACACTATTTGTAGTATTGGCTCTGTTATTCTTTGTCGGGGCAACAATTCAGAATTTTGCGGTGGTTCTGCTGGTAGGTATCATTGCCGGAACTTATAGCTCACTCTTTATCGCCCCTCACTTGCTGGTAGTCTGGGAGAAGGGGGAGTGGGGCAGGTTTATTCGGTGGCTTCCTCTACGGGCGGCTAGAGCCTAGCAGGCAGGTGATAGACGATGTTTTCTACTAGAGGCGGTGCGGCTAAGCTTTCACTTGCCGTTGTAGTCGGTCTGATTGTGCTCAAGGTAGTGGTGACAGCCATAACCGGGAGCATCAGCATTCTTGCCCAGGCAGCGGATAGTTTCCTTGACCTCTTTGCCATAGTAATCACTGCCTTTGCTGTTGGCATAGCTACCAAGCCGGCTGATGAGGGACACCCTTTCGGTCATGGCAAAGTGGAGAATGTTGCCGCCATAGTGCAGGCGGTGCTGATTTTTGTTGCTGGCGGCTTGATAATCTATTCAGCAGTGCATAGGATAAGAGCCGGGGTGACTATAGAGCTGACCGAAGCCGGTATAGGGGTAATGCTGGTTTCGATAATAGCCAGCATTTTCCTTTCCCGCCATCTGCTCAAGGTATCACGGTCAGTAGACTCAATAGCGCTGGAGGCGAGTGCCCGCAATATCGCCGCTGATGTCTACTCGGCGGCGGCGGTACTGGCAGGGCTAGTAGCTATACGCCTCACCGGGCTCAGTATTCTGGACCCTATCATCGCGCTGTTAATAGCTCTGTTTATCCTAAAAGTGGCTTATGATGTATTGAGGCGGTCGTTTGGCGGATTGATTGATGTAAAATTGCCCGAGGCAGAGGAAGTCGAGATAAAGTCTTGTATTGTAGAGCACTATTCCGAGGTCGTAAGCTTTCACAAGCTGCGCACTCGTAAAGCCGGAAGCCAGCGCTACATTGACCTCCACCTGGTAATGCCCAAGGATGCCCGTGTGGAAGAAGCCCACAATATGTGTGACCACCTAGAGCGGGACATAGAAAATAGGCTGCAATATACCAGTGTGACTATTCATGTTGAACCGTGCAGCATAGAGTGTGACCAGTGCTCCATTGTCTGTAGCCTGCGCAAGAACAGGCGTTAGGCTAGGTTATGTATTTCCTTTATTGCCTTAATCAGAGGAGCAATACTGGGTGTGGCAAATCTATGCGGCGATGGACCTAGAGGGTCGTCAATGCTGGTCTTGCCTAGAAGGACATCAAAAGTAGCTCTTATCGAGGCGGCTAAAGCGGTAGGATTGTAGCCACCCTCCAGGCCAAAGACCAGGCGACCGCTACATAGTTCATCGGCTAGTTCCTTGATAATCTTTACCATTTGAGCAAAGCCGGTGACACTTATTTGCATCAGGGCTATTCCATCAGCCCAGTGAGAGTCGTAGCCGGCTGAGACCAGGATAAGCTGGGGGTTAAACCGTCTAGCCACTGGGGCAATAATCTGTTCAAAGGTCTGTAAATATTCGGCATCACCACAGCCAGCCGGCAGTGGTATATTAACTGTGGTTCCTTTTGCCTCACCAACACCGGTTTCATCAATACTACCTGTCCCCGGGTAGAAGGGGTACTCGTGAGTCGATGCGTAGAGCACCTGAGGGTTATCATAGAAAGCAGCCTGTGTTCCATTACCATGATGGACATCGAAATCAATGATAAGGATGCGTTCCAGCTCATATTTAGCCAGGGCATATTTAGTGGCAATAGCCACGTTATTAAATAGGCAGAAGCCCATAGCTCGCTGGGAGGTGGCGTGGTGACCCGGGGGTCTGACCAGGCCAAAGGCGCTGCCTACCTCTCCATCCATAACTGCCTCGGTGGCTTTGATGAGGCCGCCAGCGGCGTAGATGGCAGCTTCGTAGGAGTCAGGTGACATTACCGTATCAGCATCCAGCCAGCCGCCGCCTCTTTGCGCTGCATCCTGGATATGGGAGATATATTGCTTATTATGCACCAGTGACAGTTCTTCAACGGTGGCGGCACGAGGCTTGATGTGTGTCAGTTGCTGTTTAAGCTTGGTCTGTTCAAGGTGAGAAATGATTGTCTCTAACCTTTTGGCGTTTTCTACATGTTCCCCGGTATCATGCTTGAGATAGATAGGGTCGTAGACCAAGCCTACTTTCATAATCTCTCCTAGAAGTCAGCCGTTTACGATAATACCAGATATGAAGTTCGGCATGCAATAATAGTGATGTGATTGGTTATTAACCTCACCCCTTTAATGTTTATTTGGCAACCTACCCCCTTTATCCCCCTCCCTTACCAAGGGAGGGGGAAGAATATTAGAAGAGAGGCGAAGCCTCTCTTTAACTCTCTTTCAATACCTGTTACTTCGAAGGAGAGGGAGAAGTGATTTTAGAGAGGGACGAAGCCTCTCTTAGGCACCCCTTCCTGCGGTTATTTAGTAAAGGGATTGAAAGGGACGCCAGTCCCTTTAATAAATAATATCTTCCCCCTTCCCTTATTAAGGGAAGGGGGTCAGGGGGATAGGTTACAAAGCAATTTCGAATTGATATAAATGGTAGTGCCTAGATCACTAACTGAAGACCTGATGTCAGAAACCAACCCCCAAATCCAACAAGTAATAGGCTACAGGCAATGAACAGCCCTTCTTGAAATTTCCTTCCCCACAGTGACTGAGTCTTGTAGACCAGAATTGAAACAAATGAAAGCCAGACCAGGTCACATAGCCAGTGAACCGGGACGAACAAGGCAAAGCCAGTCGTGCCGAATTCCAGGGATTTCATGATAAGCATGCTGCCTATAGTTGCCCACCATACAATAAAAAATGGATTGAGGGCGCTGGTAACTACCCCGGCAACAACCGAATTATAGGGTAAGTCCTTGCCCATTCCGACTACGCTAGCCCTGGCTCTGAACATGCCTATGCCCAACCAGATTAGCACCAGTCCACCAAGCACGCTCAAAGTGAGCCGCACCAGCTCATCTTGGAAGAATCGGGCAAAGCCAAAGTATATGAGCAATATCAAGGGAATTTCCACTAGCGCATGGCCTAAGGCTATCTGTGTGCCGGCAAGTTGGGATTTATGGCTTTTAGCGACGGTAACGGCAAACACGGGACCGGGCATCATCACCCCGGATAATGAAATTACGACGACACTAAGCAAAAATGAGAGCACAAAAACACCTTTAATCTCCACCCAAAAGCTTACCCTGTCATTTTAGCATACCAGCGCCCCTTGATGCCTCTGTTAAGGGAAGTATTGAAGGGCTTTTCCCTCTCCTTATCATGGCGAGGGGAAAGAGTTTTAGAGAGGGGCAAAGCTCCCCTCTTACCAAGACCCCCCTTCCCTTATTAAGGGAAGGGGGCAGGGGGATAGGTTGCTAAACAATCTCCTTTATATCCAGCACTTGGCTTGAGTTCATTACTTTAATGAATTATACTGTTATTCAAACAGACATAGCTAATTTGGAGTAATAGGATGTTAGAAGTAGAGAATCTCCAGTTGAGGCTGAATGGCAAGTTAATAATTAATGATTTAAGTTTGCATGTAAATAAGGGTGAAATACATGGGATTTTGGGCGAGAATGGAACCGGTAAGACCACTATTGCCTACCTCATAATGGGGGTAAATAACTATAAACCCACTGGTGGCAGGTTGATTTTTGAGGGTAAGGATATTGGTGGCCTGTCTGTTTCTCAGCGGGCAAAGAAGGGGATAACTCTCGCCTGGCAAGAACCGGCCAGGATTGAAGGGTTGACGGTAAGGGACTACATCAAGCTCGGTGGTGATAATTTTGGAATTGAGCAGGTTAGATATTATTTGGGGATGGTAGGGATGGAGGCAGCACAATATTTGGACAGAGATATTGATAGCACCTTAAGTGGCGGTGAGAGGAAAAGAATAGAGCTAGCTTCGGTGTTGGCTATGCAGCCCAAATTAGCCATATTGGATGAGCCTGATTCAGGCATAGATATTGTGTCGTTACCCTTCATACTGAATGGCATAGTAGAGATGAATAAGCGGGGTGCGTCGGTTCTGCTGATTACCCATAATGAAAAGGTGGTAGAAATAGCCCACAGGGTGTCGGTGCTGTGTGCTGGTAAGATAGTGAGGACAGGGGCACCAACAGAAATGAGCCAATGGTTCAAAGATAACTGCCGGGCTTGTCCCCATATCAATGTTCCAGAATACTAAGCCGGAAAGCTGGAGGGTGTTTACCAAGGATAGTTTTTGAAGGGGCTTCGCCCCTTCAAGTCCATAATGAAGGAGAAGTCCCCAGGCTGATAGGGTTACTAAACAAAAAGCTAGGGAGCGAGTTAGCAGATAATGTCCATGATTAGTTATTCAGTGGCCAAGGAATACCAGGGGATGGTTGATGCCTATGAGAAGGCTGGCGGTGACAGGAGTGCTTTACTAAGCAAGGAAGTAGCCAAACTGGTTATTCATGAGAACAAGGTTCTGAGTGCCGATGGAGTAGAGGGGATAAAGATAGAAACCAAGGAGATCAAAACCGGCGTCAACGTTCATCTATTGGTAGAGGAGGGGGCGAAAATAAAGCACCCCGTCCATCTGTGCTTTGGTGTTCTGCCTCAAGAGGGGTTGCAGGAAATTATTTTGAGGATAGATGCTCAAGATAACAGCGAGATAAATGTAATTGCCCACTGCATCTTCCCCAATGCGGTTAAAGTGATACATAAAATGGATGCCGATATAGAGATTGGAAATAATGCTAAGTTCAATTATCGGGAAACCCATTATCATGGCGAGTTTGGTGGCATTGAGGTCATCCCCAAGGCAAAGATCAGGGTTGGGAAGGGTGGAGTATGGCAGAGCACCTTTGCCTTAACCCAGGGACTGGTCGGTAAATTAGACTATGATTTCGAGGTGTTTTGCCAGGAGAAGGCTGTCGCCGAGCTGGTGGTAAAGGCGTACGGCAAGAAGGACGACGATATAAGGATATGGGAAAAAATCCATCTGGACGGGATGGGAGCCAGGGGTTTGGCCAGAGCCCGCCTGGTGCTAACTGATAGGGCTAAAGCCGAGGTTAAAGGCGAGACATATGGCAATGCTCCTCACGCCAGAGGACATGTTGATTGCATTGAGCTGGTTAATGGGAAAGAGGCAGTAGCCAGGGCAATACCAATTGTCTCGGTAACTGATGGAACGGCAAAGGTAACCCATGAGGCAGCTATAGGCAGTATAGATAGAAAACAGGTAGAGACGCTAATGGCAAGAGGGCTGGATGAGAGTGAGGCGGTGGATGTTATCGTCAGAGGTATTCTGAGGTAGTTGGGCAGAAGAGGTGTCGTTAGATTTAACTAAGGTGGCTTCGCAGGTTGGCGGCATGGTCGCCAGGCTGAAGGCTGAAGGTGCGGAAAAGCAGAAGCGCCTTCATTATGCCCTGGGTGTTCTCCGTAGTCGGGCTACCGACCTTGATTATTTAAAAAGGAAGATTGCATCGAGCAAGACCACCTGGTTGGTAGCTGGTCTCGCAGATGGGCTTGACCAGCGCTATAAACCATCCCCCCTCCCCACCCAATTCACTGTCATCGCTACTGATGGCTCCCATATTGATGTCGACCGGCATAAGTCAACAAGGTGTTATCTGATAAACATCGGGAGTGTTGTTCTTCATTACGGTGCCCAGCCCAGTGCTACCCTTGACAGTTCCCCCTGCCTCTATGCCGGAGACGAAGACCTGGTAATTGCGCCTGCCGGGGCCAAGGGTCGTGAGCAGGTGATAGAGGGTGCGCTCTTGGGTATTAAGCGTGGTGTTGAAGAGTGCCGCCGTCTGGCGGAAATAGCAGTGGAGCTGCCACCGGGCAGTTCAAGCCTGGCACTGCTTGATGGCTCGCTTATTCTCTGGGGTTTGATGAGTAAGGATTACCCTGAATTTGTTACTGAGGCACTGCTGGATAAAGGTTTTCTAAGCTATCTTGATGACATAAGGAAGCTTAACAATGGCAAGCGGCTGGCCCTTGCCAGCTATATTAGCTTTCCCCGCAGTACTGATGTGGTTAATGTGCTGCGGGTGGTTCTTTGCCCTCATGAGGCTCCTGATTGTGACCGTTACTGCCCTCCTGGTTCGGAAAGAGACTGTGATACGGTGGCTGGCGTTCAAGACCGGGAGCTGTTTTCCCATATATTGGCTGAAGGCGAAAGGTCAGCGGTATTTATCAGTCAGTCGTCTATTGTCCAGAAGCACTATGGTGTTCACCAGGTCCATTTTTTCTACCTCAGGGTGGATGATGAAATAGCTCGGGTTGAAATTCCGCAGTGGGTGGCGACAGATAAGAGCCTGCTCAATCTGGCTCATACCCTGGTTTTAGACCAGTGCCAGCGAGGGCAGGGATATCCGGTGGCATTAAGCGAAGCCCATGAACAGGCAGTGGTGACCACCGCCGATAGAGAAAACTTCTGGCAACTGGTGGAGTCGTCGCTGGCAGAGGAGTACCTGCCCAGCCCTGGCTCAGCCAAGAGCCGAAGTAAGAGAACGAGGTGGGTTTAAGGGTTTTGACCTCACCCCCTTTGTCCCCCTCTCCTTAAAAGGAGAGGGGGAGTATAATATAAAAGAGGGCTAACGCCCTCTTAAACTCCCGACCTTGGGGGGAGGGTAGCATGGATTCTAATATAATTATAGCTGTGACTGGTATAACAAGCATAGTGGTTGGTGCCATAGGCACTTACTTTTTGCAAAAAAGAGCATCAGAAAGGCAAAGGAAATGGTCATTGGAGGATGAAGAAAGGCGGAAGACATACGAACGTGAAACAGAACGAAGGAGAGTTAAGCGAGAACTATTGTGCAATAGACTAGATATGATTGAAGAGTCACTCAAAATAATGATGAATCAAGTTAGCAGTACAGTTGGTCGAGAGATGGGGATACCGATGTACGACGACCGTGATGAATTGAAGGAACAAGGGAAGCGACTTCAGAGTATTAGAGGTGAGGCATGGGCAGCTCTTCTCGCCTTAGATTCAAAAGATTTGATGGAACATTGGAGAACGATTGCTTCTGCATATTGGGACGTAGAGGAGACAGGCACGGTAGGCTCTGAGTCGTGGGACAAGGCGCAGAAGACTTACGTAGAGATAATGAAACTCACAGATGAAATGAGGTCACAGGTCTGACCAGACAGCTTAGATGCACCAACCACAACCGAGAAGAACCAAAAAGTGAGGTGAAAGAAATGGGAACTAAGGGAAGAAAGAATGTGAAAAAGTCCAAGCAGAAGAAAGAGAAGAAGGAAAAGAAGAAGTGAGAAGGGCGAAGCCCTTCTAATCTGCTCCTCCCCCTCTCCTTTTAAGGAGAGGGGGATAAAGGGGGTGAGGTTAATATTGAACACCGCTGAACCACAGAGGGTGGGTGAGGTTATTGACGCCAGCACCACCGATTTCACTGCCCAGTGCTATGAGCTTTACCAGTCGCCGCCTTTGGGCAGTCTGGTAAAGACCAGGGACTTGCCGCTGGAGCTATACGGTCTGGTCTATAATGCCGCCACCACCAGCATTGAGCCCGGTCGGCGCCCGATTGCCCGGGGCAAGGACGAGGCTAGCGAAGAGGAAATCTACCGCTCAAGCCCCCAGCTTATGAAGCTGCTTCGCAGTGAATTCAGCGCTTTAGTCGTCGGGCACAGGCAGGGTGACAGGTTGTACCACTACCTGCCCCCCAAGCCGGCCCGAATCCACAGCTTTGTCTACCTGTGCCCTCCTGAAGAGGTGAAGGAGTTTAGCCAGTCCTTTGACTTCCTCAACATGCTGATTAACACTCGCCTGCCGGTTTCCACCGACGAGCTTATTGCCGCCTGTCTGCGTCAAATGTGTCAGGTGTATGAAGACCGTCATGCCTTTCTGGTGGCGGCAGGTAAGGAGCTAGCCATATTGCTTAGTGGTCAGTTTAACCAGCTCAAAGCTATTCTGGGGAGGATTAGAGAATGAGCGAGCGGTTGGGTATTGTCGTCTCTGGTTCATTGAATAAGGGGGTGGAGGTCAGGCTGGATAGCTCGGCTTCGGTGGAGGAAATGGCGGTGGGACGCTATGTAACCATTGAGGGGGAGAAGCAGCGATTCTTCAGCATGATAACCGATGTCAGCCTGGGGGTGATAGACCAGAAGCTCACCGTTACCCCGCCCGATATTTCCGACCCGTTTATGGCTGAGGTATTAGCTGGAACCAGCACCTACGGGACACTCCATGTCCTGCCTATGCTCACAATTGGTGGTGAAGTTGCCAGCTTAATTGAGGGACCCCAACCGGTTAAGACGGTGCCCAGCCACTTTTCGGCAGTAAATCTGGCATCACAGCGGGATGTAGAGCTAGTCTTTGGCAGTGAGGACGAAAGGAAGTTCTATATCGGCACGCCTCTGGATATGGAGACCAAGGTTTGTCTTAACCTGGAGGAGCTGGTTAAGCGGTCTAACGGCGTCTTTGGTAAGAGTGGCACGGGGAAGACCTTTCTCACCCGTTTGCTACTCATTGGTATGTTGCAAAAGAGTAAGGCGGTGAACTTAGTCTTTGACATGCACAACGAATATGGCTGGGAAGGCAGGAACGAGCGGGGGCAGAAGGTTAAAGCCCTGAAACAGCTTTTCCCGTCAAGGGTAGCCGTGTTTACCCTTGATGAAGAGAATTCACGGCATCGCGGGGTAAGTACTGACTTTGTGGTTAAAATAGGCTTTGATGAAATTGAGCCTGAAGATATAGTATTGCTGCGTCAAACTCTAAATCTCACTGGCCCTGCTGTTGAAGCTGTCTATCAGTTGCACCGCAGGTTTGGTAAAAACTGGTTACAGGAGGCTACAGACCTGAAAGACTCTGAAGAGACAAGGGAGCTGCTCAAGGATTTGGACATACATGAGAGCACCTTTCAGAATCTTAAGCGCGGGCTGGCTACCATCCGACGGCTCCCTTTTATAGAGCCTCATGCTCCAACTGATGCCGTAAAGCGCATCCTGGAATACCTTGACCGGGGTATAAATGTAGTTCTGGAGTTTGGCAGATATAGAGATATTATCGCTTATATACTGGTAGCTAACATGCTTGCCCGCCGTATCTACACCCAATATCAGGATAGGACGGAGAAGGCACTGGGTGAGGGCATTGCCCCGCCTCGTCCTCTGGTTATCACTATTGAGGAGGCACACAAATTCCTTAATCAGGAGGTTGCCAGCCAGACCATCTTTGGCACCATTGCCCGTGAGATGCGTAAGTATAATGTCACCCTGCTGGTAATCGACCAGCGGCCCAGCGGCATTGATGCCGAGGTTATGTCGCAAATCGGGACCAAGATAACCTGCCTGTTAGACAATGACCGGGATATTGATAGTGTGCTGGCTGGTGTCTCAGCCAAGAGTGAACTCAAATCGGTGTTATCCCGGCTGGAGTCCAAACAGCAAGCCCTCATCTTCGGTCACGCGGTGCCGATGCCGGTGGTAGTCAGGACACGAGAGTATGGTTCGGCTGAGTCTTATAAGGGCTTTATCCCCAGCGAAGAAGCTGAAACTAGAAAGCAGGCGGAAAAGGACATTGAGGAACTCTGGGGGTAGAGAGGTGGGCTAGATTGAAGAAGAGAAAGGTTGGGTTGGCTTTGGGTGGTGGTGCCGCTCGAGGTTTGGCTCATATCGGAGTGCTTGAGATTCTGGAAAAAGAAGGTATCCCTATTGATATGATTGCTGGCACCAGCGCCGGGGCGGCTATTGGTGCCCTCTATGCCCAGGGCAAAGATGCCAGTGTCATAAAAGACTTGACTTTAGACCTCAGCTGGAGACGGTTAGCCTCTCTGGCAGACCTCGCCCTACCCAGAACCGGCTTCATCAGAGGTAGGAAAATCAAAGACTTGCTGGGTTTAATAATTGGCGGCGACATAAAATTTAGTGATTTAAAGATACCGTTTGCTTGTGTGGCTACCGATATCATGACCGGTGAAGAGGTGGTAATCGACCATGGCTCAGTGCTAGATGGGATAAGAGCCAGCATTTCTATTCCGGCAATATTTACCGTGGTCAAATGGAAAGGTAGGTATCTGGTTGATGGTGGTCTGGTTAACACGGTGCCGGTGAGTGTCGTTAGAGCGATGGGGGCAGACTTTATCATCGCCGTGAATGTAGTACCAACTATTGGCGATAGAACTCAGCGGGTGGAAGGGATTAAGGAGCCTCGCCTGTTTGGTATCATAATGCAATCTCTCTATATTGCCAGTTATGCAGGAGTAAAGACTAGCCTTGAGGGGGCTGATATTGTAATTGAACCTCGGATGGCAAACATTACCTATGGTGACTTCTCCCGAGCTGAAGAGTGTATTCTACATGGGGCACTGGCTACTCGAGACTTGATTCCGGAAATAAAAAGACAACTAGAAAATCTCTAGCTTCCGGTATGCCTCCCCGGTAATTTCCCCCAGGAGAAGGGTAGAGATTATCTATCAACCTCACCCCCTTTATCCCCCTCTCCTTAAAAGGAGAGGGGGAAGAATATTGAGAGAGGCGAAGCCTCTCTTTAACTTTCTTTTAATACCTACTATGTTAAAGGAGAGGGGGAGGAGATTTTAGAGAGGGGTGGAGCCCCTCTCTTGCTAACACTCCCTTTTGCCTTAATAAATAATAGGGGAAGGGGGTCGGGGGGATAGGTCGCTAAACAATCTCAAGAGTAGGTGTTGAAAATCAGTTATTTATGATTTATAATGCAATTGCAAATAATAAGCATTAGCGATAATGGCAATGAATACTGAAGCTAAACTGCTAGAGAATAGTCATGGAGTACTAAGTGTACCCGGGTTGAGAATTACTAGACAACGAGCTTTAATTCTGGAGATTATTCGTCGTCGCCGGGGGCACTTGGATGCTGACGAGGTCTATCGTCAGGCCCGAGAGAAGCAGCCTCGCCTTAGTCTGTCCACTGTCTATCGTACTCTGCAACTGTTAAAAAGGCTAGGCTTAGTTGAGGAAGTCCATTTTGACGAGGCTCACCACCACTACGAGGCGAAGCCATCTGCCGAACATCATCACCTAGTATGCCTTGGCTGTGGTGGGGTTATTGAATTTCGCTACCCGCTAACCCGTTATGTGAAAAGCAATGTTCCTGAAGCTAAAGGCTTTGAGATTGTAGATGCTGAGTTTCGAGTGACCGGCTATTGCTCCCGGTGTCGCCAGGAGGGCAAATAATTTTTTGTTACGCTTATTGCAAATAAGAAGCATTTGTATTTAAAAGGGGAGAAAGCTTGGCTTAAAGGGCAAGAGAGGAATTATTATGCCTGATGAAAAACAGATGGCTCTGAGCCGAATGCAGGCTGGGCAGAGTGGGATAGTGATTCAAATTCAAGGCGGATATGGTTTGGTTAATCGCCTTAATGCTCTAGGTATTAGACCAGGTAAGAGAATAACCAAGATTAGTTCTATGTTTATGCGAGGACCAGTAACCATTCAGGTAGATAGAGCTCAGGTAGCTATTGGTTTCGGCATGGCTCGCCGGATAATAGTTGGCCTAGATTAATCGCAGAATGAAGATACTACTCATGGGCAACCCCAATGTGGGTAAAAGTGTCCTCTTCTCCCGTCTGACCGGAGTCCATGTGATTGCCTCTAACTATCCAGGTACCACGGTAAGCTATACTCGGGGATTCATGAAGCTGGGAGAAGATACGGTCGAGGTTATTGATGTACCCGGTACCTATACCTTGGAGCCAACTTGTGAAGCCGAGGAAATAGCCTTACAAATGCTTGAGACCGGGGATATGGTGGTAAATGTGGTTAACGCGACCAACCTGGAGAGGGACCTATATTTAACCTTACAGTTATTGGAACGGAATATTCCCATGGTAGTGGCGCTAAATATATGGGATGATACTGAGCACCGAGGCATACATATTGATTTGGACAAACTAAGGGGACTATTAGGTGTGCCGGTCATTCCCACTGTAGCCGTAACCGGGCAAGGGATAAAAGAGCTGGTAAGCTCTATCTCCAAGGCTACCTCTCCCGATATGCCCCTTCGTGGTCGTGATGAGCGCTGGGCAGCTATTGGTGAGGTTGTAGACCAGGTTCAGCATATTACCCATCGCCACCATACCTGGCTTGAGCGTGCGGCGGATGCTAGCGTAAAGCCACTAACCGGGACAATTATCGCTTTAACCGTTTTGACTGTCGCTTTTCTAGCGGTTCGTTTCATTGGTGAGAGCCTGATTGGTTATGTGCTTGACCCCTTATTCAACAATCTGTGGGCACCAGTGATATTGAGGTTAAGCGACCTCCTGGGTAGTACCGGTTTTCTCCATGATATTTTGATAGGTGAGATAATCGGTAGCGAAGTGAACTTTGTTGAATCATTTGGGTTATTGACCACCGGACTCTTTGTTCCCTTTGGCATGGTTTTGCCTTACATCATCTCTTTCTACCTGGTGCTGGGTCTGCTTGAGGACGTGGGTTATCTGCCACGGCTGGCAGTTTTGATGGATACCATTATGCACCGGCTGGGACTTCATGGTTATGCCATCATTCCGACTATACTAGGGCTAGGCTGCAATGTGCCGGCTATTTTGGCTACGCGCATTCTGGAGAGCAAGAGGGAGAGGTTTATTGCGGCGACATTGATATCTATTGCTATACCCTGTGCTGCCCTACAGGCGATGATTCTTGGTTTAGTCGGGCACTATGGCGGGCAATATGTAGCTATGGTTTATGGCACGCTTTTCATTGTCTGGATTATTCTGGGGTTTATACTTAACCAAGTGGTAAGGGGGTTTAGCCCCGAGCTACTAATTGAGATACCACCCTATCGTCTGCCACCATGGCGAACTGTGTTACAAAAACTGTGGATGAGGGTCTATGGCTTCCTGGTAGAGGCTATTCCCATAATTCTAGCTGCGGTTCTGGTAATAAATATCCTTTATGCTTTGGGCATATTTCACGCCTTAGCCAATCTTACTGCACCGGTAGTGACTGGTCTCCTGGGGCTCCCCAAGGAAGCGGTCGTGGCTTTAGTTATTGGATTTTTGCGTAAGGATGTGGCCTTGGGTATGCTGGCCCCATTAGCCTTGACCGCTGAGCAATTGGTTATTGGCAGCGTGGTTTTAGCCATGTTTTTCCCGTGTATTGCTACCTTTGTCGTGCTGGTTAGGGAACTTGGCGTGGTTAATATGCTCAAATCGGCGGGAATAATGATTATCACTGCCTTGCTGGTAGGGGGGGCATTGAACCTAATCTTACAGTAGATTAGCAGTTATGGTGTCTCTTGGTTACCGCCAGCGAAGTATGTTTTAGCCCGCCCCTTAGTCGCCATCTCCCAGACCTTGATTTGGGGGAGTAATCTTTCCACATCGGCTCGATGGCACAGTTCGGTGCCTGGGGTTAACACGGCGGCACTACCCATAGCTACTGCTAATCGGCTGGCTTCCAGTAGTGGCTCTCCATAGGCCAGCTTTAAGCCAAGCCCGGCTACAGTGCAGTCGCCAGCGCCTACAGCACTCTTCACCTTTACCGGGGGCGGGACTGCCTTAAAAACATTCTCCTTGGTGGCAGCAATAATGCCCTCTTTGCCCCTGGAGATGACGGCTATCTCAATACCCATCTTAACCAGGTCAAGGGCTGCCTTAATGATTGCCTCTTCGGTAGGGAGTTCTGTCTTAAGCAATTCTTCAGCCTCATGGACATTAGGCTTGATAAGGTAAGGTTTAGCTTTTATTCCCTCTGCCAGCCATTGGCCCGCAGAGTCTAGAATAGTTCTTATACCGTAGTCTTTAGCCTTCACGATTATGGTGTAGTAAATATCAGCTGGAACGCCGGGTGGCACGCTGCCGCTAGCTACTATTAAATCTGGATGGGGGTAGATTCTGCTCAATTTCTCAAGGAATCTCTCCAGTTCCCTCCTTGAGATATGGGGACCAGGGGCATTAATTATTGTCTGCTGAGAGGTTTCGGTATCGGTAATAATAAAATTGGTGCGGGTTCCCTTATCAACCGGGGTGAAGCTGAACGGCACCCCCTCTTCATCAAGCAGTATTTCCAAGGCTCTGCCCTCGGTGCCACCTATGAATCCGTAGGCTATAGTGTTGCCGCCCATCTCGTGAATGGCCCGTGACACATCTATACCTTTACCCCCGGCATAAAGGCGCAAACTGCTCCATCGGTTACTCTCGTTCAACCTTAGTCCAGGGACGGTAATAGTCCTGTCCAGGCTGGGATTGAGAGTGACAGTGGCGATCATAGCTGCTCCAATTTCAATATTCTTTATACCACCTTTCTGAAATGGACACCAGCTCTTGGATGGCTATCCCGTACTTCTTGTACCATGGCGTAGCATATTTGCTAGCTATCTCATTTAGCCTTTTCAGCCTGTCGGCTCCGACGGTGGATAGGTAATTGACCCTTTCTCGGGCATCATCAATATACATTGCCTCTTGCCAGATAGCCCGACCCCCGAGAAAGCCTGATGCCCCAGCCTGGCAAGCGATTTCCACCTGCTGGCAAAAAAGTTCAAAGTCTACGCCAGCACTTAGGATGACCCACGGAACCTGGGATGACATGTCTAACTGGTGACAGAGGTTGATGAGCTCGGGCTTGTCCTTTCTGTAGTGCAGGTCAGCGGGAAACTCACTCTTGAGCACATCTATGGGTTGGGCACTGATGTCCCGGGCAGTTTTGATTACCAGCCGTTCTTTGCCGACGGCAAATTGCTGCAGATTGCTGATTTCGCTACCTATAGGATAGCTTATCGGTTCTACCAAGAACGGGAGGTCATATTTTATGCATTCCATGCCTACCATGTTGACGGTGTTCAACTGCTTACTGGCGAGTAGTTCCAAATCTGGGCGATAGTAGACCAGAATCTTTACTGCCGAGGCGCCCATTCGCTTAATCTTGTCAACACTCCATCCATCCAGTAACCTGGTTAGGCGGTGTTCTTTTTCACCACTGTAGCCAGAGGCTTCTATACTAACCAGGAGCCCGGTATTATTGGGTAGGACACTGTGGCTGATACATTGGGCAGCGCCAAATACGGGGTCAAGCAGCACAGCACTGGCATGTCTAGCTAGGCTAGAGCACATTTCTAGCTTACGCTCGACCATTTCTTCATAATTGACTTCCCCCGACCTCTCTTTGCCTATCATGCTACGCAAAGACCCGCGGTGGTCCATAGCGCACATAGCAAAGATGCCGTCCGGGTTGGCAATCTGTTGCAGGCCTCTAATTTTGCCAATGCTTAACCTTTTCATACTTCCTTTTGGCTATTATGGAACAAAAAGTAGGTTAAATCAAGGCGCTGGGCGTAAGGGTTTGCCTCTACCCTTAGCTATAGGCTATAATTAACATCCAATTCTCCTCTGTGAAGGAGTGTAGTGCCCTGGTTCTATTGTGAAGGAGTGTAGTGCCCTGGTTCTATTATGTAGGCAGACTAATGGTGAGGATGCTGTTCCTTCTCCTGACCCGTTGGCGGGTCAAGGGCAGGGAGAATGTCCCCAGCCAAGGTCCGGTGCTGGTTGTAGCCAATCATCTTAATCTGGCTGACCCGCCTCTGCTTGGTGTTAGCCTTGGGCGAAAGATGGTATTCATGGCTAAGAAGGAGTTGTTTCGATTCAGATTCTTAGGCTACTTTATACGCGGCTTTGGTGCCTTTCCCATACACCGGGGCCAATTGGATAGGAAGGCACTGCGCCAGGCAGAGCAAATTCTGGCCGATGGTCTGGCGCTAGTTATGTTCCCCGAAGGAATGAGAAGTCGCAGCCGCCGGTTGCGACCTGCTTTCCCTGGCTCGGCGCTACTAGCCCTGCGCTGTGGTGTCCCTATTCTGCCCATAGGCATTACTGGCACAGAGAAAATTAAGGGTGTAGTCTGGTTACTGCGTCGCCCTGAGATAACAGTTAATATTGGTCACCCTTTCCATCTGCCACCAGCCAGTAGTAAATTGACTAAGGCAGAGCTCACCAAGCTTACTAATTATATGATGGGGCGTATAGCTGACCTCCTCCCACAGGAGTATCGGGGAAGTTATGCCAAGCGAGGAAATTAGATGGCATTAGCGATTGAGAAAGCGGCTGGAATAGGGTTTTGCTTTGGAGTTAGGCGAGCCATTGCTATCTTAGAGAAGGTTGCCCGTGAGCGCGGCGGAGTGGAAACATTGGGCCCGGTGGTGCACAACCACCTTGTGCTGCAGGGACTGGCCGAGATTGGGGTTAGGGTAGCCAAAAGTGTTGATGACTTACGGGGTGATATTGTGGCCATAAGCACTCATGGGGTGAGCCCACAGCTAGAGAAGGAGATTCGAGGGCGGGGCATCAACATGATTGATACCACCTGTCCCTTTGTTCATCGAGCCCAACTTGCCGCTCGCAAGTTAGCCGAGTCTGGCTTCCTGGTTATTATATATGGTAATGCTGACCACTCCGAGGTCAAAGGTATTCTGGGTTGGGCTAATGGCAGAGGAGTGGCTACTCTAGATGAGAAGTTTATAGCCAAGTTTGACCGTCTACCTCGCCGTTTAGGTGTTCTATCCCAGACGACCCAGATACCAGCTCATTTTACCGAGTTTGTGAAGAAGCTTATCGATTCTGCCTTGGCTAAAGGCTCTGAGCTACGTATTATTGATACTATTTGTTATGATATTAGGGAACGGCAGGCAGTAGCCCTTGAACTAGCTAATAGAGTGAACTTGATGCTCGTTATTGGCGATCATAACAGCGCTAATACCAATCGCCTTGCCGAGCTATGTTCTACGGTCACCAAAACATATCTCGTTGAAACCGTAGGCGACATTGAGCCCTCTTGGCTCCAGGGTCAGCACCATATAGGGATAACTGCCGGTGCATCTACCGATGAGCAAACAATAAATGAAGTGTTGACCAAGCTAGAGGCCATAGGTTGAATCTATGGCTAGGCCATATAATCGGGTTATTTAAGAATTGTTTATTAACCCGTTTTCTTGTTTTGGTCAGGCTTGGCTTCTTCAGGCTTGAAATCTAAACGGCGACCCAGTTTAGGTAGCCTGTATTGCCAGGCAGGTCACTGTTCTGGAGATACCAGTGATGGGGTGGATTTTGCCAGTGACCAAGTCACCGATATCGTTTAGAGTTTCTCCTTCTATTATAGCAATAACATCATAGGGTCCAGTTACCGTATCAACCGATTTCATTCCCTTTAACTGCCTAAGAGCAGCTATGACTTCCTTGTTTTTGCCCACTACTGTTTCAATTAGAACAAAAGCCTTTGCCGCCACTGGATTCACCTCCTTTCTCCGGGGTTGCTAGCTAAGCAAGGTCATTATAGGTTAGCCACTACCTACTGTCAATGGAATTTATGGCTTGACAGTAGACATGTAGCTCCGCTTATAATAGGCTGACTTTGCCTGGGAATCCGGCAATGCTTGATGTATCCTCAGGAGCAGCCGCCAGGAGAGTTAGTTGCAAGTTTGGTGCCCTAGCTAAGGGCAAATACTTCCCCTGACATGAATTAATTACAGAAAGTAGGAGGTCAGCTTGGAGTATTTCTTAAATGAACAGCAACGGA
>Ga0209986_10001083_pt1 | contig 26505 bp, 17 predicted proteins | sample BlataG_FD_183168 | JGI IMG/M metagenome (GOLD analysis project Ga0209986, IMG submission 183168) | Deep subsurface microbial communities from Black Sea to uncover new lineages of life (NeLLi) - Black_00105 metaG (SPAdes) (version 2) | ecosystem: Environmental > Aquatic > Marine > Oceanic >... | reverse complement strand
TTTCCAGGCTGACCATCACACCGTCCAATGCTGATAACTACCCCTTTACATTGAAGCGTCGGCAGTTCCCAGTACGCCCTGCATTTGCAATGACAATCAACAAGTCACAAGGGCAGACTTTGAGCACAGTTGGAGTATACTTGCCTAAACCTGTGTTCACGCATGGGCAGCTCTACGTTGCTTTGTCCAGGACTGGAGATCCAGATGGGCCCAAAGTGTGTGTTCCTGGAGTACCTGTGGATACAGATATGTACACAAGGAATGTGGTGTACAGGGAGGCGCTGCTGCAAGATGCAAACTTGAATGATTGAAGCTCCATGCTCTCTCTGTAACTGCAATATCTTCACTGTTGTTACAATCTTGCACAGTTAAAAGAGTGGCATCGCCACGGGTTTCCCACTAGTTTCTATATATATACAAGTGCCTCTGGTAAGCTTGAGAAAGCCTGTTGTAGTCCTCCTGCCAAGAATGTAAAAGATCCTATCCCAGATGCTTAATCAAACAGCTACAACAGCTCTGAACCAGAAAAGAGGTTACTTTCAAAGAGGAATGTCTCCACCACCATTTTTTGGGCTTTGAAAAATTTCCCCTACCAACACGTGACTTACGTGATCATTGCAAGTATTTGATTGCTAAACTGTATACGACCAAAGTGATACAATTGTGCATCAAAAGTGTTAGCATTTTTGAGAGCTGCTTCAATGTCAGGGTCTAAAACAGGGTGAGGGTTTGCATTGCTCTTCATGGCACCTTTACCAGCATCCCATCCCATAAGCCAAGATATGTACCCCAAAGAACTCTCCATATCTTCTAGCAAAGTCACCACTCCAACCCTGTTCTGCAAATTGTAAAGGGCCTTGTTCCAACGTTCACAGTCAGACAGGGGCTGCGCATAACAGCAGTAATCCCCAGCAAGCGTTTTTGTCATTCTGTTGTTTGTGTCTTCACCTTGAGCACCCTGTTCAGCAAATTTTCTCAAACCCATAATCTTAAAAATTCCAGTGTTGTCCTGGTGTAGAAGATAATTGTAAGTGCTGACAACCCGGTCATATGGCCGCCTCAAATTTACTATCACCAGCGTTCGCTCTAATACATCCGGTCGGAGAGCGTCTATCAAACCAAAATCAAGGTGATTCCTACCAGCAATAGTGTCACAATGAAATTTGTCAAATGGATGTATATTTTGCAGTTTTTGCAGACCTAGACGCTGCAACTGGCACTGTCCAGTATTCTGCATGCCTTCTGGTGAATACAGGCCATCACAATAATTTTGTGGCCACAATTCTGTCATGGGACACAGGTTGTCCCTGCTATGGTGTGCCAGAAAGTCGCCAATGGTGTTGCCACCTGCCTTTGGAATATGCACAAATGCAATATACTCGATGACCTTGGGGACACAGCCTGGAAGGTCGGGACGGCAATGAGCCAACTTCATACTAGTCCTTGGAGTTTGCAAAATCTGCTGTATCACTGTCAGAGAGCAAGTTAGTAGGAACGCTATGACCAGGAGTCCACCCATCCTTGATGAAGTCATGAAAAATACACGAGGATTATGAGAATTTGCAAGCTTAAATGAAGCTTGCTCTCTCATTTTTAATTATGAGGATTTCAATACGCAGCTTAGATCACTTGTAGAACTTAGAAGCACTGAAGACATTGTGCATTATCAGAAACTATTTTTTGCCATACCCGTAATAGAGGCCTCAGCTTTCCTGGCAGGATCCCAGCATGCAGGAGAGCGGACTATAGTAATTAGCTGGCTTACACACAAGATGATAAAGACACAAAAAAGAAAGAGCTGGGTTGTCACTCTTTTTCTTTAAAAAACACAAAGTCAAGATGATGGGAATAAACGTACAGCGGATATCAGTATATATCTAGGTATAGGTGAGTCATTTGTCAAAATAGTGAAAAAAAATTAGGGTATATATGAGAGATGGTGAAGGCCATTTTGATGCATCCACTATTGCTGAATAAAGATGCAACATGTCCATGCGAATTCTATTCTGGGGAAGTAACGAACTAGACTGGCGACATTAAAATATCTCTTTCTTCCCCTGCATCTCCTTGAGCCTTCATCTCTGTGATATTAAATATTAAAACCACCACACAAGTCTTCCTTTGACGATCCACAGCGACTGAGATTGTACATGTTCTTTCGGTCCTTTTATTATGATCAGAGAATTGAAATACTTGTCCAAAAGAAGAAGAAAAATAAACAGTTCGGCCAAGCTTATGGGTTCCATATGGTTTGCGACTGCAATGGCGTTGGTTGTTTTGCTAGGGTTTAGGATAGGTTTGTTCATTGTCTCGACTAGGGCTCCAAAAAAGCCATGTACAATGTCCAATACAAGCAGCAGGTACCACAGGATCCATCAAGCTGATGCACAAGCAGTGCCTTTGCAGAAGACGCTCTCTTTCTCCGTGTGTAATGGATTTGCAAATCAAAGACTCTCACTCCTGTATGGGGTTGTCATTGCCAAGCATCTTGAAAGGGACATCTACCTCCCCGACCTCATTGATGATGGAATTCAATACACCACTGAAACAAATTATGGCAAGGGAGTACCATTTGAAAGCATATACGACAGATTTGACTTCATCAAAGGGTTGGCAACGTTTGGTGTGGATGTGCTGCCCGGCAGTCCTCCAGCTGTGTTGAAAAGTTCGGTGAACCTGACAGAGGAGCAGACGTCGGACCTGGTTCACTCCAGAGAATATGCTGACTACAATCACATCTCCCTGGGATGTCCACTGCTCCGTCTGCCAGGGAGTTTCATGGCAGATGTTGACATATGGCCGGTATTAAATGCTCTGCAACCAAACACACACTACATCTCCAAAATTGCTCGAGCCCAGGAGCTGCTAGGAGATCGATACTCCTTTCTACACCTTCGAGTGGAGATGGACTGGATTGCACACTGTGCGCGGTGGAAGTATGGCCGAAAGGACGACAACTGCTTCACGAACACCAACCATGTGGCAGAGCAGCTCGTAGCCAGAAACATTGACACGAATCACACACTCTATATTGCCTTTGACACCCTTGCAGCGCCCATGCCATTGGTGCATGAGTTGATGCAAGATATCAAAGCAGTTGGGTACCGCATTGCCCTGCACAGTGACCTTTTTGGGGACGAGGAGATGCCCAGAGAAGTCTCTGCGTTGATGGAATACTACCTTGCCCTCCACTCCAACCGTTTCATTGGAAATTCAGTGTCCACCTTCTCTGCCCTCAACATCCTGGAGAGACAGCAGGCAAACCGATGGGCCTCCTACTACAACATGGGTGACATCCCACTGGCAACCTTCCTACCATTCTATAAGATGCCATGGATCTTCACATACAATGGGGAAAGCCCCTTCTATGATTACATGGTCAAAGCAGCAGTCATATCTGGCATTTTCACAGCTGGGTTGACACCATACTGTTTGTACAATGGCAGCCAAGATGACAGCATATTCAAATGGCTGTCAAGTAATGGCGTGCAGATGATCCAACACAAGCCCAACTGGCGGTCCAAGGTAGACCAAGCCTTTGAGACTGCCAAAAAGATGAGTGCAGTCAGCCCATTATATCAGGATAAGGAGTCCATCTTTGGGACAATGCAGAGGATAGACATTTCGGTGATTCCACAGCTTGAAGAGTACAACTATGTTCTTTTCACAGATAGCGACGTTTTTTTCCAAAAACCCATCACCCTGGAATCATTTGGCCCTGAGCTGCCAAGCGCTGTCTCAATGGCTTATGAGATAGATGACATTTTCCCTTGCAATGCTGGAATCATCCTGATGAACATCCCAGCTCTACGAGTCTCTCATGGAGACCTTGTGACTATGGCATTTTCAGAGCCATCCCTTCACTTTGGTTCATATGGGCCCATGGACCAAGGAGCTTTCAACAAACTCTATGAGCAACAGATGGAGGGCCAGTGTAAAATGTCGGAGACCTTCAACAGCAAGCCATACAAAAATGACATCAAGGATGCTCCAATCATCCACTTCCATGGCCCCAAGCCCCACCATTACATGGCATTTGCCGCCAGTGGAAAATGCCTGGTATCCTTTGGAGACCTGTGTCAGAAGGGACTGCCCTCTGTGTGCAGCCTGATGGAAGATTATAGGGGGGTGCACCCGGATGTTGCTAGAGACTTGCCAAATCTCTGCGATATTCCCAACATCAAGCCGAACAGAGCCAGTACCGAATCAGCAAAAGTAACACACACAGAGTAGCAGTTTCCAAATATTGACTTTTACATGGTTTTTTTCCAGCTATTTCCTTTTAAGTAGACATGTATGTATGTGCCCCTTAATACTACCCCCTACCTATATACTAATCGCATCCATATCCATGAGGGTAAGGGCTGTCTACGCAGTTGTGGAATGTTATTCTTAGTTACAGTGTGTGGGAGAATGCTGAAGGAACGAAAACGCAAAACTTTCACCCAAAGGAGCCCCACATGCAGGAGGCTGGGACTGCCCAGTGTGTAGTACTCCTTCCATATATATTTGTAATACTTTTGTTCATATTATTGAACACATAAAGAGCATCAACAAGGACATCCAGATGATGTTCAACACATTGAAAACGCTCCCTAGAACCCATTATGAAACAAGTTGTGGCCGCTTTACTTAGTAGTATTAAAACCAAGCCCCAGTAGCATTCTGTCTAGCAGGGCGCATCTGCACCACCTTGACAAAATCTTCTGGCACCGCCAACTTGCTCTTCTCACACTGCAGCCTTGCTGCCTCCACTGCACTCAGGTCCTGAGGAGTCAAAAACACAAATTGAAGCTCATCATGCTCTCTAGCAAACCCAAACAAACTCTGCATAGCCATGCGTCTATTAATTGCATCCATAAACACATCAAATTCATCCATTGCTCTGAATGGCATATCAGTCTGCCCCCCCAATGCCAGCGTGAAGGCCACCGTGGTGAAGGATCTCTCTCCACCACTCAACTGCTTCAGATCTTTCACCGTCCCCATGTTGTCTGCCTCTGAAGTGATTCTCACACCCAGACTCAAGCTCTGCTTCTCTCTATCCAGAACAATCTCACCATTGTGGCGTTTCTTTCTCATGTAGTGGTTGAACCGCTGATTAATGACAGCCTCCAGTTGCTGATCCAGTTCGTTCAGCTTCCTCTCACGGCGTACCAAGGCAGCTCTGAGCATCTTGTAGGTGGCGATAATTCCTTGTTTTCTTCTACCGTCAGTGTCTAGAGCCATTTGAGCATGCTGGAGTTGTAATTTTAGATCTTCGGTTGATCCTCCCATCTCTCTCTCAGCGTCATTAATCTTGGCTTGCAGCTTGGAAATCTTTCTGCTCAGCACCTCTACAGATAGATACCTGGCTGCCTCCTGTTCAGAAAACTTTTCCAAGAGACGTGCCTTAAGCTCATTGGCTGCTTCATCTGCCGCTCCTCTGGTTGAAACTTGCTCAGCGGCTTCTTGCAGCAGTTCTAGAGACTGTCGAGCATCAGCCAGCTCCCTCAATCTTTGGTTGCTAATCTTCTCTAGCTCCTGCACTGCTTTTTGACCCTCATCAAAGCGGTCCTGTGCCTCCTGTAGGGCATGAGCATCTTCTTGAACGGTGTTGTTCTTCATTGACTGCTCCTCGGACAGCACTTGGATGGCTTCTTGAGCTGCCTTCAGGCCAGCGTCTACTTCAGCATGTTTGGCTTGGGCTTCATGGTGACTGTCTTCTGCCTCCTTCAGCTGTTGACCCAGGTCAATGATCAGCTGAGTGACTGCTAGGATATCAGATTCCAATTGACCACCTCCTCCACTACCACCTACTCCTCCTGACAATGCGAATTGCTGCTGAGTCAGCACCCCTTCTCCATCAGCAGCTGCAGTCAACATGGCCTGCGTAGCAGCATACTCTACTGGAGGCTGAGACATGAGTAATTCCACCTGACGAGAGGCCTCAAAATGAGATTTCTTAGTAGAAGCCAAGGCTAGACGAGTTGTGGTCAACAACTTATTGTGTTCAGTCAGCTGCTGCTCTTTTGACTTGATTTCAGCCCTGATGCTGTTCACAGTGTCCTGAGCTGCCTTCATCCGGGCTTTGACATGTGCCATTTGATCCTTCTGTGCCCCCCCTACACGTGGCTTGGCCCTTGGACCGCATGGCATAATAATCTCTGATGATTTGGTAAAAACCAGCTTCTCTCCATCTGGAAAGAACACGCTCTTCACACAGCTACCTTTCAACCCACGTCCCTGATCTCTGTTGAGGGCCAGCGCCTTGTGCTCAATGTTTTCATGGTCCACCAGGTAGTTGATGACTTGAGGTGTCACTGCTGCGTCACAATTCAACACACGATAGATGGTCAGCACGTTTCTATTTGGCTCTCTGTTTTCCGGGATGTAGTGGAGAGGGGTTTCAAAGGATTGAATGCACACATCTGGACGGAAAAAGCCATAAATGTTCATGGAGTTTAGGATTTTGATTAGTTCACGGCTGTCGTGACCGTCGTGAACCAAGTAGTTGTTCATCTTTGACCCAATGGCACTGTCAATAGCCAGGGCCCAGCCTTTGTCTTTCAGCTGGAGATGCATACCTACTGGTCCAATGGGAGGCTTATGGAAGACTTCCTGCTTGACAGCCTTGTCTACTGCCTGCCTGAGTCTAAGTGCTGGTTCCCCCCCAAACAAGGCAATGCGATTGCGCCCTGCAGCCTGGACCATGGTCATCTCTGCTTCCATCTCGCAGACAGCACTGAGAGTGGAGCGTTCTGCTTGGTGAAGACTGTCAAGTTGATTGACTAAATTGTTGTGTGCAGCTTCTGTGGCTTGGTATTCCTCTTGTTTCTGAGCCAAGCCAGGCCCCATGCCTTCCACCATGGCTTGAGCAGCAGAGAGCTGGTGTAGGTAGGCGGCAGTGCTGGCCTCAGAAGCTACATCCTCTCCCATTTGGGTAATAGATGCCTGCAGGTCTCTCTTTCTTTCTTGTTCATTGAGCAAGCCTTCTCTGAGAGTATTAACTTTACGACATGCTTTGAGCATCTCAATCTTGGCAACCTTCTCTGCGGCTTTCAATGCTACAATCTGATTGGAAATCTCAGCACTCCGCTCTAAAAACTGCTGCATAAAGTCATCCGCATCCTTCTTTCTATTGGCCAGCACCCTGACAGCTCTGGATGCATCTTCACGCTGACTTTTAGCCACCTCCAATCTTTGTGGCAACACCTCCTCCAGCATGTTTTCCAGAGTACTGATGGCACTCTCCGTCTCATCCACAGCCATCCACGCTGCAACTGCCTCTGTGTCGGCCAGCTCCTTTTTATAAGTGTCCAGTGCACCCAGAGATTGCAGGTATCTTGTTAATCTATCAACATTCTCCTTCATCTTCTCTAGATCCTCCTTCACTGTCTCAACCGTCTCCCCCATCAGAGAAATATGATGCTTACTTATCACCAGATTGGAGGAAATTGTAGACAGCTGAGTGGCCTCCATGTAGAGCTCATACTTTTGTTTATCAGACTGGGTGGAACTACCAGCTAGAAAATTACGAGCAGTGTCCTGGGTCATGACTGCGACTGGGTTTGCAGCATTGATACCCAGCGTGCTGAGCATGGCGTCCAGATCATCACGACGTGTGGCAATCACCTTGCCTCCGGCATCTTTCAACTTGTACTGACTGCTTCCATTACCAGCATGGATACGTCTCTCAATCGTGATAGCATCTCCATACCTCTCAAATTGAAAAGCATCAAACCCATTAAAAGGACGGTTGGCAATGGTCACTCTGATGATGGCCTCGTGAGCCCCAGTTCTCACAAAATTTTTAAAGGTCCCAGCACGACCAGTTTCTCTGGCCTTTACACCCAATGCACATTGAAGAGCTTGGAGTACTGCACTCTTTCCAGAGCCATTGGTTCCGGACACAAAGGTGACATGAGGGGCAAAGTCCATGTGGAAGTGATGATGACACATGAAATCAATCAGCTCTATGCGGATGAGGTGGCCTGGGAGAGGGACGGAACGGATGCCATCAGGAGAGGAGGGGGTGTCTTGCAGTGGAGGAAGAAGGCGATAGTGGGCCATCAAAGGTTGCTGCTGCTGCTGCTGCTCTCTTTTTGATTGTTGGGGTTGTTGACGGAAGGAGGAAGGGCCTGGTTGAGAAGCTGCTGCTGCCTTGGTGGTAGCTTGTTGTTGTTGTTGTTGTTGTTGTTGTTGTTGTTGTTGTTGTTGTTGTTTCAGTTTGATTGGTGGTAAGCTTGGATCAGAATTATGGGGACTGTTTTCCGGAGCCTTGCGTGTCGCCTTGGCAGCCGCAGTGGCATTGTTGTGAGGGCCTGCTAGTTCATTGAGAGCAGGGCGTTGAGTCTTCTTGCTCTTCTTGTGTGATGATTTCTGAGGAGATATAGCAGCTCCACCCCTATCAGAATCTGTGTTGTCGAAGTATTCCTTCAGCTTGTTATGAATGGCTTGCTTATTAGTCAAAAGAGGCTGGAGCTGTTGGAGGGTGATGTGCTCGAGGTCGCCGTCCTCGTAGCGGATCAAGAAGTGAAGGCCTTTAACGACTGTCCCAGTTTCGCCATTGACCATGTCTCGCTGTAGTGTGATGCAAAGAAGTCGGTCAGGGGTGAAGACAGTCATTGAGCTCTGTATGCTCTGTTATTATTATTCAAGTAGTTGAATTTAAAAATTGAAAGACCTACCTCGACCTTTTGAACTTCTCCGGTGAATATGCCCTCAGTAAACGACTTCTTGATCTTTGATCCTTTGAATATACGAAGAGCCTGCTTGGCAGAGAGATCATTTGCTCGCTTGAGCAAAGCTGAAGACATTTCTTTTGAATGCCTGTGAAATATGCAGTTATTAAGCAGCTAGGATACAGCGAGTCACGCAAAATGACAAGATGTCATCATTTGTAATTATTACAAGTTGAATTATTTATCTCATTAGGTCTTGCAACAACGTTCTTAGCCCAGCACGTTCGAAAACGCTGTGGACCCGGGTCGGACCTGAGTGGGGACAGGGAGCCGAAGAGGAGTGTCGCTGAGGGAGAGAAACCAATGTGATATGGGGGAGCTTCTTCACTCTTAAAAGAATCACTTCACTCATCGAAACGCACGATAATGGCCGCTCCTTCATCCACAATCGCCAACACCAAGGCTTTCTCATCTCGCCGATCAGTTTTCAGTGCTAGAAGATCGAGTGTTAGAGTTCAGGTAGGTATCCCCGACTCAGATGTAAACCACCATCATTGTGCACCGTTCACTATGAATTGCACTGTACACATTGTGCTCTTTTCTCAGAGACTCTCATCACTCATCCAATCAATCAACTCCGCCCCCACCCACCTGCCCTGATTCCTACACAGGCTGCCAGCTGGACAAAGGTAGACCTCACCAAACAAGATCTATCCAAATCTGAAGGTCGTGCTGTCGTAGAAGTTAACGGCCAAAAGATCCTTGTAGCCGAAGTTGATGGCAATCTGTATGCTGTTTCAAATAAATGTACCCACCTGAACCTCCCACTAGTAGGGAAAACTGCCATTTTTCAAGGCAAGGTTGCTGATAAATGCATTGTCTGCCCAGCTCACGGTACCGCATTTGATCTACAAACAGGTGCAGTCAAGGGGGAGTGGTGTCCTGGGTTTCCAGATCTTCCTTTTGTTGGCAAGGGAACTGCAAGTAAGCCGCTGCCTACATTTGAAGCCAGGGTTGATGCCGCTGGTGCCATTGAGATCTTGGCTTAGAAGGAGGGATAGAGATATGAATGATACAGTTTATATATTTTATAGGAGGTAACTCAATGGAATGGGCAGGTTTGGGGAGGAATACTCTTTCTCTAGATCTGATGCTGTGTCAGGGTGCTACTTTCTGTGACACGGTTTATGACATGCAGCCATGTTCCATCTTTACTACTGTTTGACATTCCACAACTGTAAAACTGCCATTGCATTGGCGATCATAATAAAGAAGCACACTTTGATGGTGAGAGAAGGTAAGGGAGGACTTTCTGCTCAAGGATGCAGGAGAGATGTCTTCTGTGCGTCGCACGCAGCATCTTATTTCATGTGGTTGATTGACAGAAGAGAGAGTAGTGGTGATGGGTATATGGAGAAGAAGAATAAGGAGGAAGGTGGTGGTGCATTGGTGTCTTGGACGGGGGAGAGAATACCATCTCAGTATTTGTTTGATCCTAGAAAAGATTCAATTTTTCTAAACAACAATAATCAACGATGATGGTGTTGTGATTATCGCGATGATTGGGGAGAGGCAAGGGAGTCATTCTTCTACTGAGCACCCTTCCCCCCGCTACCGATGTTTGGTTGATCCGAGGAAAGCATGATAAACCTATAAACAGCCCGACTTGACTAGTATGTACCACAAATTTTAACACTTTCCAACCAACTTGATTGGAAGATCGAGGCTTTTACTGTAGACCATCAAACTAACAAGTGTCACCCAAACAGCCTTCATTCACAAAAAGGTACTGCAGCTCCAACTCCTTCCCAAGATGGCTCTCAAACGCATTCTCTCCATCATTTTTCTGGTGCTATGCTTCATTGGCAGTCAGTAAGTAGTTTATCACTGTGTTTTTACAGAGAAAACTCATGGGCAAATGACGGTTAACATGTATGGTCCTCGGAGGCACTTCTACCGCTTCGGCTTCCTTGGATAGAACAATGTCCCGCCCCCGGTGGGCTACAGTTGCCCCAGACTGATCATTACGATCCTCTTCACTGCTTTCTATCCTGCCTTTTCCCTGCCTTCTGTCTAATCCTTCTGCCTCCATGCTTTCCTTCTCTCCCTACTCTCTCTACACAGAGCCCGCATCCTCACTGAAGCTGAAGCTGACGACAACAACAGTCTCCATTCTCTCTCTACCAACCGCAATCGCAACCTCAAGTCATCCGGCTCCTTCCAAGGCAACACCAAGTCCTCATCGCCAAGAAAGAAAGCAAAGAAAATTGCAAAGAAAGTTGAGAAGCCGAAGAAGAAAATGGTCAGCCAGTGCACAAAGAAGAAGAATGCCTGTGGAAAATGCCAGAAGTGCATCAAGAAGACTGGTCTCTGCAAGGTTATCAAAAATTGTCCTGCCAAGCCTCACCCCCCTATATTTGTAGACCCCCGTATTTCCACTGACCCCTCTATATCTGTGGACTCCTCTATATCTGTCCACCCCCCCATAACTGTAGACCCTCGTATTTTCACCGATCCTCCTATATCTGTCGACCCTGCTGTTGTTTCTCCAACTTCTCTTCCCACCAAGTCAGTGCATAACTGAGTGCTCCCTGCTTTCTCCCTCGCAATTGAGAACTGCACTCGTAATTGCAATGGGTCAAATGTGTTTAATTGTTGCGATTGATTAGAAAAAGTGGCAGCTTGTATAAGGAGACTGGGAGACAACTGGTCAACCCCGAGAGACAGCCCACCATTGGGGAAGCTGGAGATCTATTATGGGAACCTTTGATACATTGTTTTATGTTAAACTGAGTCAGGCATTGAGTTCCCGTTACACTTTACTACTGGCCGGCGCTGGCTGAGGATGTTGAACACTATGAGACAGCATGCATGACGTATCCATAGAGAGAGCATTAAAAAATGTAAGTGAGCAAGATTATCAACTATATCTATCTATCTATACATTATTTCTATATATATCTACCACCCAACTCCAACTTACCCTACCATCATCTCTATCATCTATCTCTTTCTTAAATTTGCCATACGCTGCTGCAAGTCCTCCATACTACTCTTCATCCCAGCACTACTATCTGCCTGAGTCTTTGCCATACTCATCCTCTCTCTCAAACCTGACAATCTAGATGTACCCTCAGTCAGACTTCCCCGTGATCTCTCCACCTCCCCAACACCCAGAGATTGAGGCTGGCGGTGGTGGTGGTGGTGGTGGTGTTCTTTGTCATTCAAAGCCTGCAGCCCCTGACTGATATATGCTCTAAACATATCAGAAGTGCCAGCAATATATTTATCAACATATTGAGGGTACTCTGTCCTCAGTCCATGGAGCTCCCTCATGGCAGCGTTGCTCTGATCTTTGTGAACCAGGCTAGTCATGATTTCCTTGAGACGAGCTTTGACTTCAGTCTTCTGAGCTTCAGTCATTGCTGCATGTACTACATTGGCTACTGCTGCAGGTGAATTTTCATCAGTATGTTGTTGACCATTCATGGTGGTGGTGCTGGATGCATGTATTGACATACTGCTATTACTGCTTGCCACGAATTTAGGAGACGCAGCATATGTATGACTGCCACCACCACCACCATCACCACCAGCAGCAGCAGTAGAAGTAGCAGGAAAAGAAGAAGAACCCTTCAAGGGAGGAGGAGCAGTGCCAACCAGTCCTGGGTACCCAGATTCAGCCAAACTCTGCAAATTCAACTTGATATACACAAACAACATGGGAGTAGATTCAGCATCTGCCCCAGGAATGCCAGAAGCATCATCATAGATGGCATATCCTCTCAGTTTACACAGCTCATGGAGGATTGTTTTCACCATTCTGAGTGGCTTATCATCAGCAGAGGAACGTTTTCTAATCTCATCAACACCCAGGTTGAGAAAAAAGGCATGGATTGACATGAGCAGAGCTGGGAGGTACACACCGTCCATACTGAATTGTAGACTCTTTGTCAGTTTGATGAGGCACTTGACCACCAAGTCATTGAACTTAGAGACTGTTTCGGTTGATACTTCTAATGGAGGGTCTCTGAGCATGTGTAATAGTGCTGAAAAGGCGTATGTTCTGTTGCTAGCTTCCAGCATCTTGAGCATGAGAACATTCACGGCCTTGACCAGGGTAGGTCCTTCCTCAAATATTAGTAAGGAATTGTCATTCAGTAGTTTTACCAACAACAAGCTCACTGTGTCTCTGAGGGGGGCTTGAGGGAGGGCTTGCGCTGCTTCTGGAACTCCCATTGCTTGAAGCAGAACATTGAGGGCATACTTGCATCCACGAGCAGGTGGGACTTGTCCTGCATCTGCTGCTTCCTTTGCAGCTGTAAATACTCGTCTGAGTTGCTCAGTAACTGCGGTAAACAGTCTTTCTGCTGATGATCCAATCAGTGCTCTCATTTTCAGGGAAGCTCTGCCTTCAGTTGCCACCATGATGTCTGCACACAGTTGTTTCATTGCTTCAATGGCCATTGGGAGGGAATTGCTCTCTGCTCCAGACATGTGCTCCTCCCATCTGGCTGGGAAATCTGGGTCATCGGGGATATTTTTTGGTCGTGGAATTCTCTCTCTTTCTTGCTGCTCTTGTTCTTGTTGAGAGGAAGAAGAAGAAAAAAGAGCACTGGTGGGAGTGGTAGCTGTACCAACAGCTGCAGGTAAAATGGTGGAGGAACGAGGAGGAGGTACGGGGGTAGGAGCTGACGACAACGTGATTGATGGGGCAGCTGATGGTGGTGGGGGGTTGGGTAGCCTGCTTTGCATGTTGTTGTCCATCATTGATGATGACACACCTGGAGATGGTTGATAATGCTGAGACTGCATTGGTGATGCCGATACAGCAACAGCAGTGATACCACCACCACCAGCACCCAAACCTACTGATGATCTAGGTGGCTTAGGCTGCTTTGTTGATCTCTTCAACTTCTCCTCCACCAGATCGTTCTCCCTAGGCTCCAATTTACCTCCCAATAATTTCCACAGCCCCTCTGTATTCTCTTCCACCCACACAACCTCTATACAAGCCAAGGCTGCTGATCTAATATTGCCATCTCTCTCTTTTAACAATGTAGCCACTGATTGCATTGGCTTGCTTCTAGCTGCCAATACAGGACCACTCCCTTCTTTCTCTACCAATTCACTGATGAATTCACAAGCTTCTATACGGGTTCTTGCATTCTTGGATTCAAGACCATGTGTTGTCATATAGTCTAGTACCTTGTGAGCAGGATGGAGAGATGTTGTTGACACCAGACGCAGCAGCTCTCTGTGAAGCTGCCTGACCCTGTCTTGAGGATGCCCCGCCTTTTCAATGACACATGGTAGGAAGAAGACAGCCTCAGTCTCGGTCATCTGGTATCCAGAATCAGACAATGCCTCCATTAATGCTCTGGCTGTCTCCAGGACCTTGCTCAGCGTCTGACTGTTGCCATCACAGATCCGTACCACAAACCAACGCAACAACAGATCCAACGATGCTTGCACTTCAGCAAAATACTGTGGCAGATTAAGGAGGAGGATGTCTGCAGCTTGAATGTGGTCTTTGAAGTCCTTAGAAAACAGCTGAGAACGGAGTGGTTCTGATGTTAATGGTGGTAGTAATGATTGGAGGATCTCTACTTCATCCGGAGCAACTCCTTCGAAACGACCGTGTCGTGGACGGTACTTGCGAGCTCTGTCTTGTTTGCCGCTACCGATTAGCAATAATCGGCCTGAAGATTCACCACCAGCTGTACCGGGTATTTCTTCTGCTGCTGTTGTGGAAGTAGATTGGAGAGATGCGCCAGGTTTAGTGGCCGACTTTGGAGCATTCAGCTGTAGTAGTTGTTGTTGTTGCCTAGCTCCTGCTGCTGCTGAAGATGAAGCCACCGCCACTGCTGCAGGTGGTGGCATGGAGCCCAACATCTTGGCGATCATCTCAGTAGCAACTTTTTTACTACTTCCTTCTAGTGATGATGCAGCAGATAGCACTCCCTCTTGACCCACTGCTCCCAATAACTCAGTGAGTAACAGAGCTCCAGCATCTCTGACAGCAACAGCTTTATCAGTAGACGCATTCGAACACGCTTTCAACACTGAATCTGTACATTTACGAAATCCCTTCTCCTTGGATGGGTCTTTCACAACCTTGGCCATCCATTGCAGAGCCGCAATCTTGCCATCTGCTAGACATTTAGGGTTAATTAGTGTGTCTGCAATACTAGGCAACAGTCTATCAGCGGGGGACACTGAGATCCAAGCATCAAGCATCACCACCACAGCATCACGCACCTGCTTCTTATTGTCACTCAACGCCCCCAATGAAGGCATTAATATAACACGAGATGCAGCTTTATCAAAGGCAGGACCCATTGCTGATGCAAACTTACCCAGCAGCAGTAATGTCTTAGCTGCCAAATTTCTATTTGTATCTGCCATTCTTCCCCTCAAGGCTGGGAAAAGCTCTGGGTTGACAGTACCGGCAATCCTTCCTCCAGCTTCTTTTAATATGTTTTCCAGCTCATCCAGGGCAGCATTACGCGTCTTCCAATTACTGTTGCTGATTGATGCTATCAAGCTGGTAGTCACCTGGCTGCTGATGTCCACCCTTGGCAATAAATCGTCCATACTCACCATTCTTCCTCCTCCTGCTCCGCCAGCATCATCATCCATTACACCGACTGCTGCCTCCTCTCCTACTGATGATGTGGCTGCTGCCTGCTCACCACCTCCTATTCCACCACCAGCAACACTCGTTCTCCCTCTCCCACCTCGTGCAGCACCAGCATTTCGTGCCTTTCTACTAGGAGCGGTGGGCGCATGTGGATTCTTTCTAAACACTTCGTCCAGGGCTGACAATTGAGCTGGTTTCAATCCATCCAACATATTCACCAGCCCAGGACCCAGCTGAGCATGGCATCTACCCAGCACTGTCATTGCCTTCTCCCTCACTACAGGGTTTGCTGAACCCAAGTCAGCCTTCATCCAAGTAATCACCGTTCTTGCATCTAGAGCTCCAAGACCAAAGTCGGTGACAGCCTCTGCAAGCCATCCTAGAGACTCTGATAGTACTTTAGGATTTTTATTCTCTGCAGCCCGGCGATGCAGCTGTGAGGCTACAAATTGAGGTCCTACTGCCTCACTGATGGAGGTCAGTGCGGTGTACACTGGTAACTTGTGTTTTACCTCGTGAATCTTATCAGCCAGGCCTTCTAATGCAGCTATTCCATCTCTTTTAGAGAAGCATGGTGTGTTGACAGCTATTTTATCCACCAACCCAAACATCTTATTAATCACCTGGAAGTTTTTATCTCCCCAGCCTGGCAAGCAGGAAATAGCTTGACACAACGTAGGGTCTACCCCTGCACCTGCCGCGTCTGCTGCTGATACTATTGACGTCATTGCCTCCAGTCGGTCTTGCCATTTGATGCTCTTCAGGGCTTCTACTGCACCTGCTCCTACAAATTGAGCTAGTTTGGCTTCAGATTCATCAGGAGATAGTCTGCCAGCTGTCAATGCACCTTCATAATCTTCTTCCATCATTACTGCAGCTGTAGCCGCTGCAGGACCTCGATTGCCACTAGCTCTACCTCCTCCTCCTCCTCCTCCTCCTGGTCTAATAGAAGGAGCTGGTGGTCTGCTCTGTACACTACTGCTATTATTACTCAAGTTGGACGCTGCTGCTGATGATGATCCACTAGGACAGGGATTATTCTTCATTCCTGCTCCAGTTGAACTTCTAGGTACTGCTGCTGCTGCTGCTCGCTTTCCTGCTCCACCCCCATTATTACCGCCACCATCTTTGGCTGCCTCTTGTACCATTTCCTCAATCTTCTTCTTTCTACTATCATCCATCTTATCTACCACTTTATCAAGAATAGACATACCACCAGCCTTGACAGCAAACATAACCAACACAGCTTGTGCAGCTTCCCTAATACTAGAATCTGCCTCCATGGCCAAGGTAGCAGCTGGGGTCAACAGGACATCCTTGACCCTAACTACGACAGGTTTGGGGGAGTCTTGCAGCATGCCTTTTAGTAATTTGAGAGTTTCAAGACGCGCTTTGGGATTTTTATGAGCCATTGCAGTAGCCAACTCTTCAGCAACGTCTGATAATGAATAACAAAACTTGCTCAAGCTGTATAGAGCCTCAACTGCAGCTTTACTCATAACTATGTTCTTTTCTTTTAACCTTTCCAGCAATACAGGGCACAACGTACGGGCTTGTGATGAGAAGTCCTTTCTCAATCCCTTGGCCAGTGCTCCAGCAGCCTCTGCAGCTCCAGCTGCACAGTTAATGTTGGCATCTTTTGCTAGTATCTTCTTCATCTCAGCTACAATGCCATTATAATCTGCAGTCCCACTCAATCGGGGATTCTTCTTCGCTGCATCTCTAACTTTATCCAGCGCTGCTCTTCTAATATTCCATTTTTTAGATTCAAAACATTCCCAGAAAGCTACTGAATCATCCCCTACTACTAGTTTCTCTTTGCTGAGCGGTCCCATGATGTCTACCGGATCCGAGAAATCATACGCGTCCATATCAGCATCAAACGATACATCATTATTACTAGCAGTATCTATCCCAGCAGTAGTACTATTATCATCAATATCCATATCTGTAGGACCATCATCATCATTACCAGCAGCAGCCGACTTTTCTGCCGCTGCACGACGTGTCAACCTCTCCGGCTGCTTTCTCCCTGCTTTCTGTATAGCTCCTTCCACATCCTTCTTCATTGCATCATTCATCTTTTCCATCAAACTACCTTGGACGATAGCTGGGCCGAGAAATGATGCAATAGCTACCGTGATATCCTTGGCCTTTTCTCTGACTCCCACATTAGAGTGTGCAAAGATGGGGGGTAGGGATTTGATGACTGGTTTGGGGTCAATGGTATGTTGGCCGCAGCCAAACTGTGAGATGGCCTGGAAGACAATGTCGAGAGCGGCAACTGCTGCTTTGGGGACTTTATCAGAGAAGCCCTTGCAAGCATTTTCAATGACTGCCTCTTGTTGCTCTAGTTCTATGAAGAGTAAGCATGCTTTGGTGGCTTTGGAGAGTGTGGCGGGGCGAGATTTGAGGCACTTGGCGGTAATGGTGGAGCAAACGGGGCCTGCTATTTTGGAGGCTTGGTCTTCGTTTGATTTGGTTAGGTAGGTGCAAAGTGCGTCTAGAGCTTTATCCATGACATTGGCATTGGTATCTCCAGCACCTTTGGAGAATACATGTCCTGTAAGTGAGTGAGAAGGGTGAATATGTGTGAAAGGAAAGCGGTGGATGTCCGTCAGATCATCAAGTTGAGGCCTGGGATTGCTTGCTCCTTTTGTTTCCCCGTTTCCAGACGTCATGAGGATATATAACATACCAGATTGATCAAATATGGGATCATCAGTACTGAAAGCCTTGGTACAGGACGTTTTAATGTCCTCAAAAGCTTCACTGCGGACCTTCCAATTTGGGTGGGATGCCCTCTCTTCTAAGGGCAGTTTTTTAGCATCTGCTAACAGCTTGGCCTCGTCGTCAGCCATTGTGCTAGAGATGCTCTAAAGTAGCAGAAAGTCTGAATTATTTCTCAACTAAATTAAGTTAAAACAGAAAACCGGAACGCAAGCTTGAGAATAAGAGTTTTTACTAATTTCAGACGGCCTTGCTCCTGTTTAAAACGTTGAAATACGCAGTTCAGAGGAACATGCTGGGTCTCTTATGCCTTCGGCGTCGACGTCGCCCAGCCCGACAATCAACCCAAAGTTTGAACGACCCTCCCTATCAAGCCTAGCATTGGATTAGTCTTCAGACAAGAGGCGATATTCTCAAAAAACAGGCGAGTTGTTCTACAGGATTGAGACAATGAAGAGCAACTGTGCTGCCCAACATACGACTTCTGATATAGACCCTTGAAACGTCCTCGAGCTTAAGCTTGGCAAGCTGAAAGTCGGGGGGGACTGATTAAACGCCCGACTCGGTCACAACTTACAATCACATAATATTTATCTACAATAGAATCAAGGAAACCGCAAACACATCATTAATTACAAAGTTGCCTTGTAATGGAGGCAGAAAACCAGTATGGTGCGTGATGAAGATTAAATCAACTTTTGCTCTATTCCGTCTTTTCAGTCCCCCTCACATACTAAACACGATCCCTACGTTTTGCAGGTAATGATGGGTACGGAGATGACGGCCGTTCAGAAGGATGTGGGTCAGTAGTCTTTGTCCAAAACCTGCAATGGTGGACGACCGACGTCCAGCTCGAGACTGCTTGCTCCCACTATGGCACAATACAAAACATAAAATTCCTGGAAGACAAAGCTTGTGGCAAGTCTAGAGGCATGGCTATAGTAGAATATATAGAACCTTCAGCAGCAGATGCTTGTATAGCTGGATTGAATGGCCAAGAATTAAATGGAAGACCATGCAAAGTCCAACAACACATTCAGAAATCACAACAGCAACAACACCAGCCACAGTATGGTCAGCAGCAGCAGTATGGTCAGCAACACGGTGGTAGAGGTGTCGGAGGAGGAGGTGGATATTACAAAGGAGGGAGAGGAGGAGGAGGAGGAGGAGGAGGAGGGTATCCGTATCATGGAGGAAGGGGAGGTCCACCTGGTGGTGGTGGTGGTGGTGGAATGCCTCCTCCTTACCAACAAATGCCGCCACAAGGAGGGATGTACCCACCACCACCATTCCAGCGATGATAATGTCTTGTGATTGAGATAAAACTTTCAAGTAGCTATAAATTGCATGTGAGAGGCTACACTGAAAAGAGAGGGAGAGGATCTCCATCTGCCGACTGTCGTCCTTCCCTCCCATGAAGCCGTGATAAACCCCAGATTTTGTTGCCAGTTTCTAAAATTATGGACACCATGTTGCTCATACTTGTAGTTGTGCTGTCTGTAATCCTGGTCGCACTCTCGCTGTACAGGCGATCAGTAGCATCTTGCGATTTTTATAAAATTCCTGGCCCTCCTTCACCCAGCCTATTATTTGGCCATGCATTGGAGCTTGGCAAGCCAACAGTTCATAGAACATTGCTCAAATGGGCTGAGACTTACAAGGGTATTTTCGGCTTCACGGCTGCAGGAAATAAGATAGTTGTTGTCACAGACCCTTTGCTCATCTTGCAAACACTAAAACAACTGCCCAAGAGCCCAATCTACAATGCTCTCAATTTTATAGCCAGCCCAGACAACATTCCAAGTTTCTTCTCAACCTCAGATGAGCTCTATTGGAGAACTGTTCGCAAGGGCTGTGCACCGGCCTTTTCAACTGAAAACATCAAAAAGACATTCCCACTTGTCGTCAATGCTGTAGCCGACATGTGCTCCAATTTTAAACAAGAAATCAAAGCTGGAAAATCAGATTTCCTCATAGAAACTGCTGCTCAACAAATAACACTAGATGTAATCGGATTAGTAGGCTTCAACCACGACTTTCAGACAAGAAGGGGAAAACAATGCGACTTGTTTGACTGCCTTCCTCCAGCACTCGCTGAGTTCTCGATGATGATTGGTAACCCCCTCAGACTGCCTCTCTTTAGACTCTTCCCCTTCCTCCCCAATGCTCGCACCTACTTTAAAAACTGTAGAAAAGCGCATGGTGTTTTATATATGTTATTGAAAAAGATCCGACAAACAGATGTGGAGGCAGAGCTCGCAGCAGGTAATCCCACCCTCCGCACCTGCCTTGCTTCCCTGAAAGACCCCACTGACAGCAGCAAGCTCATGTCAGATAAATACCTAATTCCCAACATTGCCACATTTCTAGTAGCTGGATTCGACACAACCTCAACCGCCATCAGTTGGGCGTTGTATGACCTAGCTCGTCACCCTGCCCATCAACAAGAAGTCTACCAAGAATTTGTAGATACTGGGTTGGCTGGTGATGGTGCATTAAGACCTGTAGAATTCAACGACTTGAACAACAATCTCCCTAAGTTGAGTCGAGCATTTAAAGAAAGCATGAGGTTACATGCAGTAGCAGGAACTGGCTCAGGAAGGATTGTACCAAAAGGACAAAGGGTGAATCTAGGTGGGTACACACTTCCCCCCGATACCATGGTCTGGATTCCTTTCTTCGCCAGTATGGTTTGCTCCTTTAATTTTATTCAAGCAGAGGAGTACTGGCCTGAAAGGTGGGAGATGCAGCAGCATCAACAGAAGAGAGAACAACAAGAGAAGAAGCAGGAGCCATTGACAGGAGAGCCAACTGCAGTAGGGAACAGCCTGGCTCCTGAGTTGAGTTACCACCCCTTCTCTCTAGGACCAAAGGATTGTATAGGCCAGAGCTTGGCAATAATGGAGGCCAAAGCAGTGTTGGTGGGTTTATTGAGTAGATTTAGGTTTGAGGTGTCGCCAGAGATGGGGAGTGTTGAGGATGTGAAGAGAGATGAGGCCATGAAGTTGACACTACAGACACATGGGGGAATTCGATTAGTACTGACATTGAGGGAGAGGCTGTGTAGGGAAAATGTACCGAAATAAGATATTGTACTGTAAAATTTGTGTACCCCATCCAGTCTATTTTTACAAAGTATCATACATACTAGTACCTATTGTTGTTGTTATTATCATCTCTTAGAGCTCATAGCAGCGCCAGCCACCACTGCAACAACACCTAAAACAGCAGCAGCAACACTAGCCCCAATAAGTCCATCCTTGACAATCTCCTTCTCCACCAATTCCAATAAATTAGAGCCCTGTCTAAACTCTGGATGCTCTTCAAGTAGGGATTTCAGTACTCTTCTGGCTTCTACATGTTGACCTCTACGAAAGAGCCCGACTGCTTTCAAATAGGCGAGATCTCTTTTGTCTGCTCTATCTCCGGCCAAGAGGGCTTCTACGAGGTCTAAACCTTGGTCTATTTGTTTGGATTTATGAGAATGTACCAGGGCCCAAGTGTATCTGTGTGAGTGGAGTATGTAAGAAGATGAGGTTGGTTGTGGTTGTGTGTCGGAGAGGAGGAATGTGTTGGGGGGTTCTGAATCGTCAACTCACCTAAAGCAGGCATCTATTGCTTTCTGTCCACCGAGCTGAGCTGAAAGTTCATAGTCTTGCTTGCATTCAGCTATTAATACTTCGTCTGTACAAGGCAAGGAATCGCCCATTTCCTCCTGTTGTGTTGATCTTTGAGGGATAAGAAACTTAAAAAGGCTGGAAATCGCCGGGGTTTGAATTTTTATGAACGCTGGGTTTAAATCATGGGATCCAGACATTTGAAAAGTTATTATTACCGAAGCACTTAAGGTTTGGTGCTCCCAAGCGTCATTGAAAACTGTTTTCGTTCAGTCAACTTCGTCGTCCAACCAATGGAAGGGTGGTATTTCCACCCACCCGCTCTACTCCCACATAGGAAAGCATAGGTTCCTGTTACCTTTAATATCTGAGCATTGGAAAATCAGTACTACCTGGACTTCATTTCCTTGACAGTGGAGGGTTTTCTCCTTCTCATCTCAGGGAGCGTTAGAAAGTTTTCAAACAAAAATACCAATCGCCCCCATCCGAAACATGCATTGTATCCTTTCATACAGCCTAGACGGGAGTTTCAATCCAAAAGATTACGTTATATGCAGGCGACATTCATCTTTACTGTATTTAAACCTCACAACTTGATCATCTCAGATGCAAAAGACTGCTGCTCTTGCCATCTCTGGAGGAGTATTGCTTGCATTATCCGTAGGTGCTAGACGACGCTTGATCAAGACTATCTGTAGATCACTTACCACCATGAATAATCCCAGCTTAACTGCTCAATTATGCGTCCATGCCTCGACACTAAGTGACCTGCAGTCAGCTCGCAACACACTCTCTCAAGCAGAACACCTCATCACTAAGAAAGCATCCACCACAGAAGCAGCAGAATATACCACACCTCAATTCACAGATAAGCCAACTAGCTCGTTAGGAAGCCATTGCGGAACGTTCTCTCCGCCTCTCTTCTTCTCCACCTTGACCACCCAAACGCTGGGCAAGGTACTGTTGACAACTGCTTCGCTACCATCAACACAAACCCTCATCCAAGAAAACCAAGGAGCCATCCCTACCGGTACAGTATGCGTCGCAGACAAGCAATGTGCAGGCAAAGGCAGGGGAGACAATGTTTGGGAATCCCCTTCTGGATGCTTGATGTTCTCAGCCACCATGAAACTCAAGATAGCTGGTCAACGGCTACCATTCGTGCAGTATATTGTCTGTCTTACCATTATACAATCTGCTAAGAAGCTAATACAAGATGAATTTGGCGCAGTTGTAGACTTGAGGATTAAATGGCCTAATGATTTATATGCTGGTGGGTTGAAAATTGGTGGTATTTTGTGTCATTCTGCTTATAGAAATGGGGAGTTTGTCGTTACAGTGGGAGTGGGTATTAATGTGAGTAATAGACAGCCAACAACATGCTTGGAAGCTTTACTAGAAAATGCACTTAATGCAAAGAAGAGTGTGGGTGGGGGTGAAGGTGGTGAAGGTGAAGTGGATAGTGAGGGGGGGCAGCAGCAGCAGCAGCAACAAGGAGCTCCTACTGAAGTATCAACAAATTCACACATTAGTAGAGAGATATTGCTGGCTACTATTCTTAATAGATTAGAGCCAATGGTTGAAACATTATGTGAGGATGGATTTAAGCCATTTGAAGAGGACTATTACAGTGTGTGGCTGCACAGTGGACAAAGAGTGAGTTTGCAAGAAGGGGGAAGAGAGGTGGGTGTGACAATAAGGGGTCTGAGCCCCCATGGGTACCTGCTGGCTGTAGCTGAGAATGAAGGAGGAGGAGGAGGGTTGGGGGAGAAGTATGAGCTACATCCTGATGGGAATAGTTTGGATTTCTTTGCTGGTCTGGTGAGGAAGAAGCTTGAGACTGGAGTTTAGTTTTAGAGGGGGGGTGTTGTGGAGGTGCGCCGATGGTGTGGGCGGTTAACACAACGTCATGTGTCGCCAACAGGGTGGTTGAGATAAAAACATGATGATTTGGAGAATTGTGCATTCTTTATTAATGAAACAATTACTCCATACACTCTTACGTCTTAAAGGGACAATCTTCACGACAACACGTCCAGCAATCTTCGATTAACACAGCAAATAGTTATGAAACGTACATCCAACTATGTTTAGTTGCAGAATTACCAGGTGACAGACGCAATCACAACCTCTTATCGCCATATAATACAAAATATGGCTTCGTTGGGACAAAGCTCACAACATGCAATCCCTTCATTATTTTTCATCGCCCTCGTCTTCTCCTTGGCAGCGCTCCTCCTGTTCCAACAAGATCTTCTCCCTCACCGGTTTGTGCCAGAAATCACCATCACCAGAAACACCATAATAGAGAGTGCATATAAATTTATTGGAAACAGCAAGCCATCTTCTTCAAAACCAAGAGCCATTCTCCATATTGGCCCACACAAGGTGGCCTCTTCCTACATCCAGGCCAAGCTTTGCGAAGAAAGAGACCTCTTAGAGAGCATCGGGTTCACTGTACCTATAGCCAAAACATGCGAAAAATGTCAGGCAAAGCATTTTGCTGGAGTTGCCGCCCAACTCAGAGGGTCCATGCCAAAAGCTGAAAAGTTTGGGTGCTCCCCGGATCCAGTTGCCGATCTGAAGGAAGCCCTGAAGTCAACGAATGGCTCTATCATCCTTTCCAGTGAAGGTTTCGACTTGTTAGGCGATGATGCAGTGGGTGAATTAGCAGATATATTATCAGATTACAAAACCACCATAGTAATGTACTACAGGTTGAAGCTGGAGCACATTGTGAGTTATTTTACACAAATTCAGAGGAGTAGAAACAGCCCAATGTCCTTTTTAGACTTTATCTGGAAAATAGTTAGCAGCATAGATCCCGATGCTGGGCCCAATGATCCAGTAACAGGGCTAAATGGCCTTTGTTACAAGCGACTGTTTGAATCCTATGGCAGGCATTTCGGGGAGGAGAATTTATCCATTATTTATTACAATGGCTTGAAAGATGCCGACCTTGATCCGTGGGAGGTTCTGATGAAGGAGGTGCTTAGCTATAAAGAATATACATTACCTGAACAAGATGTACAGAGGAAGAATGTGTCTCCCAACCCTTTTCATTTATCAATGGCAGCCCATTACTACAAGCTCACTTGGGCCAGATCCTCCTCACTTTCTTCCTCTGAGGCAAATGCAGAGGAGGGGGTGGGGGCTGCAATGCCCTATTTAGATTGCATCATACCATTATTAGAACCATTAGAAGATGTTCTGCCCAAGAAATGCAGCAATTTAAGAAGCATGTGTGCTCTTTGGGAGCTCCAGGAACAAGAGTACCTGAATCAACTGAGCAAGGGGAAATCCAGGTTGCTACACTTTGAGCTCGATTCGGATGGGGAGGTTGTGTTTCAGGATAAGAACTACACTGTGTGTGAAATAGATGAGGGAAGGCTTCAAGAAGGTTATAATAAGGAGCAATATTACTCAACAATGGAGAAGGTGACTGATCAAATAAAGATTCAGTGTGGTAGGGGTTAGAATTGTACTGTATTGTACTGCATTGAAATTGAATTCCTCTGTGTGCGCCCTTTACCAATAAATGTAATGTGCTGTGGCTGTAATTCTATCATAATATCAGTCCCTAAATAACTGGGTGTATGTGTATGTCTACAATAACACTGATGATTTAGGTGGCTGGTTCTTAAAACGGTTGATCACTAGTAACTAGTATATAGAAAGGAAAGCTTCATCACTCCCCGCTACTCCTTCCTCTCCCCCTTCCCCTTCCCCGCCCTCTTCCCCTCCCTCCTCCTCTTCCTGGGGATCCTCTGAATGGATACGTATCCCTCAAAATACCTTCATCCAATGATCCCATCTCTTCTTCTGAAAGTGGTGCCTGATAGCCCAAAGCCTTGGTGTCAAGAGGGCTCTTGGAAAGGGTGATTTGAATGGTGGAGGCAAGTCGAGTTGTTTCCAGCTTCTCCAGCCCCTCTGTATCCTCCTTGGGCTCCCAAATATCGATAATGCTGGACGATGAAAGAGAAATGATGGTGTGGATGGGAACCTTGTGTCTTAAAACTTCAATGACAGTGATGGCCTTGTTGATGGATTTTCCAAGAGCAGACAAGACGACGGTGGGGTGGGTGTCGAGGAGGGCGATTGCCTGGTCGACCAGTTCATTGCTGGTGCTTCCAGCTGTGACTCTGATCTCGTTATCTGGGAGATTCAAATCGGGTTTGGGTTGGCGAACTCTCTCGTAGTTGTCCATACTGCAAGTTCGCTGCGACAAGTGGAAAAAATTGGGAGTGATGAGCTGATGATAACACGTTACGGACGTAGATGTAGCAGAACAAATCCATAAAAACCTGATGCGTAGGAATTTTAAGCCACACGTACGAGTTTTAGTTCAGGTTTGTTTGTATCCTGACGCTTGGATCAGGAATCACTCAGAGTTGGGCTGGCAAAGGGCGTTTTAAGCTATTTTGAGGATATATCTGGAGTTGTCTACTTTTCAATTAATAATTGTACGCAATTGATAATCCCAAAGTTTATGGTGGGGGGCTAGATCTCGAGGAAAAAGCTCAGAAAGCCAAAATGTTTCTTTTTGGCTCCTCTCGGAACTCCAGGAGCATTGACCAAACATGAGTGGGTGGCCCAGGCCACACATATCACATTCCTTTCATATTCAACCATTGGAATACTATAAAGAAGTAGTTGAAAGCGGCTCATTGATAACGGTGCAGCATCTGGAACAATCTTTGATCACATAGACCTGGTTAAAAACAGTTGAAAAGCAGAGATGTCGCTCGCATTTGATGAATATGGTCGGCCATTCATTATTCTCAGAGTGAGTTAGTATTTGTGGCATCTCTGCTATTGGGAGATTACTCCGTCAACTGATCGGCCGCCGCTC
>Ga0209986_10001082_pt1 | contig 26516 bp, 23 predicted proteins | sample BlataG_FD_183168 | JGI IMG/M metagenome (GOLD analysis project Ga0209986, IMG submission 183168) | Deep subsurface microbial communities from Black Sea to uncover new lineages of life (NeLLi) - Black_00105 metaG (SPAdes) (version 2) | ecosystem: Environmental > Aquatic > Marine > Oceanic >... | reverse complement strand
ATAAGAAGGGAAGATAGGAAAAAGGATCAAAAAAGTGGGCAAACATGCGACTCGAAACTGCAAGGTGATTTCTTTTTCGCTATCCTTGCAGGCTGCTTAAATGATTATTTGCAGTTATTTGCTGTTCGGAGATTATATTTCGGTTGTTAAAGTACTTGTTTTTGCAGTGAACTCATTAATGCCATTGCATTCAGTCCTGATGGACGCATACTTGCAGCAGGCGGCGGGCCGCAGGATAATGTTGTAAACCTGTATGAGGCGGATACCGGCAAACTCCTGAAGACACTGTGGCACAATCGCTTTGTGCTGAGTGTCTCCTTCAATCCCATCGGAAATACTCTCGCTTCAGCCGGAGGCGATGCAGCTGCGCACATTTGGGACCTGGATAGCGGCGAGGAGCTTTTAACATTGACTGGCTCGAAAGACAACATAACGGACCTGGCCTGGTCGCCGGATGGAGATAAACTAGTTGCAGCAAGCCTTGACGGCGCCATACGCGTTTGGGAGCCGGTCTCAGGGAGAGGGATGCAGGTGCTGGGAGAGACTGGCGGTGAGTCCTTATTGAGTGTTGCCTTGATGCCAGACAGTGGGATAATCGCTGCGGGCGGCGACCTTGGCACATTGTACCTTTGGGATCAGGATTCAAACCAGCTTTTAATGCAGATCACTCAAGCGCACCAGGATGCAATCAACAGCATGAAATTTAGCCCTATGGGCCGCCTGCTTGCCACAGGCGGCGCGGATGGTTTAGTTAAGCTCTGGCGCCTTCAGTGATCAGCCCTGTCATTGTTGTCACAACCCTACCATCACGATCAAATCACCTCTGGTTATCATTAAACCAAAAATCCCCATCCCTGAGGATCTAACTAGGGGTGGAACAGGGCTCGAACCTGCGACCTCTTCCTTGTAAGGGAAGTCACAAGGTTGTCCATGTAGTACATTATTGTATCATGGCGTCCATTAGTTACACTAAAAGTTACAAAAGACGTCCATTCTGTCCATTATTTCCATGCTTTAGTATTCTATCTGCACCCAAACTGCACCAAGCATGAAGAAGGAAAGGCGACTCAAAATTTACAAGTGAGGAGTTGTCTTTACGATTTCATGCAATAGACAAACTGGTTCAAATCTCGTCCACTCAATTCTATACAGTTTTTTCCATACGCGGACACATACATTTTAAATTGCTAAAGATATCTTTCGCCTTCGCGAGGTGTATCTGTAGGAATGCCGATGTGACGGTATTTCATAGTTTATTATCCGTTTATTTGTAAAAACCTACTTGAGTAATGCTTTTACTCTATAAAGTCCATCTTCCGTTATTGTCACGCTATCATTGGTGCGAAACTTGATCCAGCCTTCTTCAGCCATGTATGGAAGAAGCTGAGAAATTACACAACGATGCTCAAGTCCAGCTTTTCTCGCCAAATCAGTATGTAGAACTCTTTTGAAAGTATCTCCTTCTGTTTCTTCATACAAATGATGGAGCAAGGCAAATCGTAACCGAATTCTTTCCTCTATCTTATCAACTTCATTTTCACTCACATATTCAGGCAATTTGTTATTCCCCAATAAATAGGCTTCTACTCTGACAACACCATTATGAACGATCTTAATCCCCTCAACCCATGAATTATATTTTATCAATCCATTTTGAACTAGATACTGACCGACTGATATTGTTCTTTGCTGTGAAAGGCTCATCACAATTTGTATCTCATCTGCTTCAACCCTAGCAAATTTATCAGTTTCTGATTTTATATAAACAAAATACAAAAACTTGAATTTGTCGTCAGGAAGATTCAGAAATGCTATAGTTTCAACCTTCCATATTTTTATAGCCAAATCATAAATCGCACGAAGAATTTTATCTTGTTCTTGCTCATTTATCTCTTCGCTGAACAATTGATCAAATGCACTCGATATGCCTGTACGGTCAAAATTATGTAATATCCTGATTAATCTTGGAGTTCTACCGTGTAGATTTGCTACCCTGTTTAGAAAGCCAGCGTCTGGTTGCTGTTGAAGGATGGTTTCTTTAAACTCTTCAAAGGAAGGTAATTGATTTGGCTCAGGTCTTAAAACTTCATTGGACATAATATCTCCCATTATTTGCTGCGTCCTAACAACATATAACGTGTTAACGGGTTGTTTAGGAAGATACTGATTGTATAAATACCATATCTAGGTGATTATACACGGATGACAATTTTTTGTGATGACATACACGGATGAATTTAATAATTACACCTGGCTCAAGGGGATTTCGGCTTCCAGAAGTTTGGTAATGATTTGTTCAGATGAAAATTGTTTCCTTGGCAATTGAGTTGACCAAGAACAGCAGGACCGTACTGATCATCATGAACAATATTCCGGCTGCCATGCTTCTTTTTTGACCGAAACGCTGCTGGATCATTCCCGCCGGCAGGTCGCCAAGCAGCCTCCCGATTGCCTGGCCACCCACAACCAACCCTACAATGGAATATGAAACCTCAAATGAGACTGCAAACAGGGGATATATGGGTACCAACATACCGTAGGATATGGCAATCATCAATGTTGGTGCGTATACCGGCAGGATCAGTGGGTCTTGTGCCAGTTTTTCAATTTTGCTCTTGATCATTATACTTTTCTATATTGTCGTTGAATTGCTGCCATTCTGGCAGTTCACCAGACTATTATGGTAAAAAAGAAGCTGCTATGAGACTAATTCAGTAGCTGCGTTTATTGAAAAAATCTTCATGGGCTTGTGTGTATTTGAGTTGCTCAAATCCACACACCCCCCTTTTTAATCAAAAGTTTGACGGAGGTATTGTTGTTTTTGAAATAGCTTGTTGGTTTCTTCAGAAAGAACTGCCAGTAAAACCCCCTACAGTTTTAGTATTTTTTTCAAAGCAGCAAGCAAAACCAGCACATTTTCCGCTCTGGATGAAAAACCCATCAGGCCTATCCGCCAGACTTTTCCTTTGAGTTCTCCCAGACCACCCGCAATTTCTATATTATAGTCCTGCAGCAATGTCTTTCTGACCATGGCCTCATCCACATTTTCAGGAACTCGGACCGTGGTCAATGATGGCAATCTGTGCTCTTCTGCCACATGGCACATCAATCCCAGATCCTCCAACCCCTCCCATAACATGGTTGCATTTCGTCGATGCCGTTCCCATCTGTCCTCAAGCCCTTCTTGGGCAACAATTCGGAGTGCTTCATAAAAAGAATAATTTGCGGAGATCGGTGCAGTGTGGTGATATGCTCGCTCACTTCCCCAGTATTTTTGCACCATACTGAGATCGAGATACCAGTTTGCAACCGGTGTTCCACGTTTGGACAGCTTTTCTTCGGCTCTGTGGCTGAGCGTTATCGGTCCCAACCCCGGCGGACAGCTCAGACATTTCTGTGTACCGCTGTAACAGATGTCGATGCCCATTTCGTCGACACCAACAGAAAGCCCACCAAGGGAGGTCACTGCATCAACAACCAGGATGCCGCCCAGATCGTGGACGACTTTTGCGATGTCGCCTAGCGGTTGACAGGCGCCCGTGGAGGTCTCAGCATGAACAATCCCGACGATCTGAGCAGATGAAGATTTTATTGCTTCCTTGATTTCAGAGACAGTAAAGATTTCACCCCACGAACGGTTGATGGTGCTCACATTGGCTCCATATCTTTTTGCCATATCAGCCAAACGAAGCCCAAAATAACCATTCACGCAGATCAGCACATTATCTCCAGGCTCAATCATGTTTGCCATCGAAGCTTCCATCGCTGCACTGCCTGTACCCGAGATTGGTATTGTCAGGTCATTTTGAGTCTCAAAAACATACTTCAGCAATTCTTTAGTTCGATCCATGATTTTCAAGAAATAGGGATCCAGATGCCCCACGAGAGGGGTTGCCATAGCACGCAAAACACGTGGATCAACCATACTGGGGCCTGGTCCCAAAAGGATGCGATTACCGTTTTCCAATTCTGGAAAATTTCCCATATCTACAGATTTCTGTTCGCTCATTACTACACTCCTTTATATAACGTGTTTTTGCTCTATGCTGATCCATAAGTGTGTGTTATTTGCTGCATGCATACAACACATTAGTATCATCGCAAAATTGTTGAATTCATAACATGTATGCGTTGTTGTGATACCTAGGTTTTCAAAATTTTAACTTTCTGCATCATGCGTTTCAACAATGACATAGATTTTTCAATTTGCATCAAAACGAAATATTAGATCAACTCAGGTTATTCCAAGTAAATGAGAGGGCGTTACTTCTGTCATTTGATTTATATCCTTTAACGACAAACCATTTTCCAGGAAACCTTTAATAAAAATACGCATGCCATCCATTGGAGATGGGGTGTTTTTTTGACCCAAATCAGTGGCCATCACATTGGATTCAACACCAGTCAATTTAATGGCCTCTATCATGGTCTCTAGAGCTATACCATAGACAACATTTACTAAGAAGCAGCGTTCAAAAAAAACATACTTATTACATAACTGTTGTTGAATGGACAAGGGCATAGCCACAATCGGAAGCTCAGGATGTGTAATTAATATCTTTCCGACCTTCATCTCATGAGCTGCTTTGACCAACCGAATGATCTCCTCGACCGATAGGTGGCCTGTCCCTAGAATTACATCAGCGGCAGCGATCAATTCAAGAATATCAAAAACCACTGGTTTCATCTTGTTGTTATTATCCAGGATAGAGATCCCCTGGCCTGAGGTATTTGAATAACGTACATGATTTTGCGCTGTGAGGGTTGGCATCCAAATCTCTCGCGCCCCAAATGCTAGGGCATTCTCTACAGCCGCTGGATTCAACCCGCCGACAGCATGGTTCAATGCCAGGCTGCCAAAGACTCTCAGTCCCTTTACCTGTTTCTCAGCAATGGATGCCCGGTCCGCCGTGAGCGTGTGATGAGATTTTAGCAAGATAGCCTTCATCCCGATTTCTGCTGCTGCTCTGGCCATTTGAATATCATCCATCAAACGTGGCCGAACATCCGGTGACGTATGGATATGAAGATCTACTACCCCTTCAAGATTAATGTCACTCAATATCGGCCTCAGTCAAGGATAAGCCCATTTAACACTCATCAAGAGAATGTTTTTCGAAATAGTTTTTCAATGTCCTCTTCAATTAATGATCGTTTCAAATGATAAGCCTCCGCTTTAACAGCTTTGAGGAATATCTCGGCCTGATCATCATCTATTGATTTCCCCAGGTCGTCCAGTTTCTTTTTGACCATCTCAGCGTCGCTCCATTTTGATAGGAACAAAACCTGTTGACGACCAATTGTATCCGGGAGGTATGGGTAAAATGCCTGAGGCAGCTTCATCTCAAGAGCCTTTTTAATGGGAGCATACTTCTCATAACCAAATGCCCCCGGACCAGAAAGTGGTTTATTAAAGGCTACTGGTTGATTGGTTGCCTCCTGGACAAGAACAGAAAGGCCATAAAGATGATTTAACTTCACGCCAGTATCAACCCCATATAATGCTTCAAGCGCCAGCGCCACTTCTTCCGTTGCTGGGTTTCCGCAGCGATATCCCAGGCTGTTGACTGTCACGTGGATGACATCCGCTCCCGCTTCCCACCCGGCCAGGGATGTGGCCATCCCAAGCCCATAGTCGTTGTGAGTGTGAATCTCGACAGGTTTATCTGTCCAACTCTTTACCATTCTCACGAGATAGGCAATCGTCTGCGGAATAGCGGTGCCAACAGAATCCACCACTGTGACCGAATCCGCGCCAGTTTCAACACACCTTCTGACAACCTCTTCCAAAAACGCCATATCAGCCCTTGGGCAATCTGCCAGAAAAAGGTTAACAGACATATCGTTATCTTTTGAGGTCTTAATGGCATCCAAACACTGTTCTAAAATTTGTTCACGGGACTTTCCACCTGATGTCTTAATGGCGAGATCGCTGGTGCGGATACCCAGGGTGATATTCTTGACTTTGCAGCGTAATGCAATCGCCATGTTCTTGGGATTCACCAACCCTCCAGCGCCATAAATTTGAGCATTTAAACCCAAATCAAGGATGCGTTCCATCGCTTCCTCGGCGCCAGGTGTGGTCAGCAAAAATTCAATTCTCGGCAAACCGGCACTATCTAATGCGACGGCGATATTGACCTTGTCTTCAACGGAAAACACAACATTGGCGCTTTCCTCTCCATCGCGCAAGGTAACGTCATGCAAGATGGGTGGTTTCGGACGATTCTTACCAATGACATTTGAGTCATAATTTAGTGGACTGACCCACCAGTTTTCAGTTTTCCAGGGTTCTGACATTTCATTAACTCCTTTCATTTTGTGAAGGGGGATGATTTTCGTTCAACCTTCGGATTCAATACGGTTTTGGGCATTCTGCCCTGCAAAATCATTTCGATTGCATTCTGGCAAATATCAGAGACTTTATCAATAGACTCCCATGTTCTGGCAAGGGCATGGGGTGTGAGTACAACATTTGGTAGCTGCAGAAGAGGGTTATCCGGTTTTATGGGTTCATCCTCAACAACATCCAATCCAGCGGCTCGCAGCCTCCCCGATAATAACGCCTCGACTAGAGCCATTTCATCCACAACGCCGCCTCGAGAAGTATTGATCAAAACTGCTGTGGATTTCATTATGGATAGTTCTTTTTTTCCAATCAAATGACGGGTCTCGGGGACAAGTGGGCAATGGAGTGAGATAAAATCCGACTCTCTCAGCAGTTTCTCCAGTTCTACAAACTTCAATCCTGCTGTTTTTTCAACATAGGGATCATAGACCAATACTTCCATCCCCATACCTTTACCGATTTGGCCCAAATGTGAGCCTATTTGCCCGAAGCCAACGATACCGAGCGTCTTTCCAAATAATTCATTGCCGCGCGCCTCTGGTGGCGGTGGCTCACCCTTTTTCACACAATCAACCATCACCAGCAGAGGTTTAACAGTTGCCATCATCAACAATAGAGCTGCTTCTGCTACAGCAATGGTAACTGCCGGAGAATTTGCAATGATAACGCCATGATCAGTGGCTGCTGGAATATCGATGTTCTCAACACCGGCCCCCATTTTTGCCAGACCGAGCAAACGCGGGCAGAATTCAAAAACCTTGCGCGTCATCTTCACCCGTCGGATCATGGCTACATCCGCTATGGAAAGCGCTTCGATCAATTCCTCTTCATTTTGAGTTTGTACTTTTAATACATTGCCAAGTTCAAATAATAGCGGCGTTTTCTCCTCTAAAAAACCAGGCATGAAATAATCACCATCTGTAATTACAATATTAGGTCTTTGGGTATGTTTTTCTTTCATGGTTTATCCTCTGGAAAGGAATTTTTCATATTTACTAATAGGCGTACTGCCTCGCGTCCATTTCTCATTACCAGGTCCCCGCTTTTTTCACCGAATTTGGTAAAACTTATCTCTTGCTGGCTATAGGGGGACATATCAATAATGCCATCGTTGATGTAATTTACTGCTTGTTGGAAATCTATCAACGAAAAATATCGGGAAGTGCGAATTTGCCCTTCTTTCATCAGCAAATCCATCAGGATAATGGGTACCGGCTCTCTGGCAAGGCCAACGATGACAATCTTTCCCAGCTTCGCCAATGCAGGGATAAGCAGAGCAGAGACCTTCAAAGACCCGCTTGCCTCAATGATTACATCCGCTCCCTGACCCTCCGTCAATTCAATAGATCTAACCAAAGGATCTTCTTGAGTGCCATCAATGCTGAAAAATCCTCGCTCTTTTGCGAAGGCCACCCGTTCAGCGTTTATATCTATCAAGATCACCCGTTTTGCTCCTTCAACACGGGCAGCTTCTCCAGCCAGCAACCCGATGGCGCCAGAGCCAAAAATAACAATATTTTTTCCTTCAATATTTCCTGCCTGTCGTATGGCATGAAGGGAGACCGCCAGAGGTTCTGCCAACGCGCCATACTGGAGTGGAATTTTCTCCGATAGTGGAAATACTCTATCTGCGCGAACAACAACATATTCCTGAAGAGCGCCATCCACATTTGTCCCAAAGCGGACACGCTTATCACATAAATATCCTCTATCTGACAGGCAGTATTGGCACTCTCCACAATTCAACAAAGGAGCCACCGTAACAGGTTGACCAGGCATCAAGCCATCAACACCATCACCCAATCCGCATATCACCCCAGAAAATTCGTGCCCAAACACAAATCCTTCTGGCGTTGGCATTAATCCCTCATACCTCGCCAGATCCGAGCCGCAAATACCCACAAACTTCACTGCAATTTCAATCTCCCCTGCATTGGGTGAAATCCTGGGGCGATCTGCTAATTGAATGACTCCGGGTTTAGCTAAAATTGCAGCGCGCAATATTAAACTCCCATTCTATCGTGTCAAGTATAGTTTTTGATTCACTCTGTTTTCAGATGTACAAAACTGGTTTGATGGTTAATAACCAAGTTTTTCTTCAGCTCTTGCATAATAATAGAAATATATAATTGCCAAAACCACCATAAGTACCGTCATAATCATGCTCAAGGCTGAAGCCTTTCCCATCTTCATATCTGCAAAAACCAGGTCGCGGACAAGCAATGATAATGTCGTCGTAGACTTGACCGGCCCTCCATATGCCATCAAATAGACAAGATCGAAATGATTGAATAACCAGATACTGCGCAAGAGCATTGCGACCACAATCGTCGGGCTGAGCCATGGAAAGGTTACATTCCAAAACTGCTGCCAGGCATTAGCGCCATCCACTTTCGCCGCATCGTACAGATCGATCGAGATGGATTGAATACGAGCCAGGAACATGATGACCATGAAAGGCAGCCATTTCCATATACCAACGATGATGATCGCCCAAAGCGCCATCTTTGGATCTGCCAACCACATAAAAGGTTTGTGTAAAATGTGCGTTACATCAAATAAAATGTAATTGAAGATGCCCAACATAGGATTGAACATGTAGCGCCAGACAATGGCAGCCACGATTGCCGGCACCAGCCAGGGAGAGAGTATCAAACCGCGAGCAATTGTCTTGCCGACGAGATCTTCATTTAGCAATAACGCAATTAATATTCCCAAAACCAACTGGACCGCGAGAACAACAACAGTCCATACAACTGTGCGCCATAATGCCCCCCAAAAGTCCGCATCTTGAAGAATCTCAATGTAATTTTTAAAACCCACAAACTTGTCCCCCCCTAAAATGGTATGAATATTATAAAAACTGATCTTGACTGCCAGAAATAGGGGATAAACGAATAGTACCGCAAGAATAATGACAGCTGGGAGCACCATGGCAGAGGCAAAAATCAATTGAGATCTTTTCCAACCAAATGAGAACCGTTTTGAAATCTGCATTTCCAGTCCACCCTTTTTCGGGATAATATAGAGAAGAGGAGAAAGAGATCTCCTCTTCTCTGATTGACTAGCTTAGGCGATTAGGGTTTCCAGTCCGGATGTTCAGCCTTCCATTCGTCTGCAACCCGATTGAGTTCATCAATCTCCCATTGCCAGGCTTCTTCAGGAGATTTTCCTTCAACGAGGATCATCTGCAGCATTTCCGCGTCGACTGTGGGCGATCCACCCCATAGTGTCCCCCCCCAAGGCACAGGATTGTATTCCCACTTGATTTCACAAGTATCCGTATTGACATATCCCATGTTGACAGAAGGATCAGCATCATACTTCCCGATATCAAACAACATCTGGACATCGTCTCCGTACTGGGTAACATAATCATTGGGTTCTGTTTCCTGCAGCGCCCAAAATTCTTCTTCTGCCCCAAAAGTAGGTGCAAGGATATGGCCAGGCGTCGACATCATCAAGCGTGGAATCGCATCAGAATTGAAGTAGAAGGTGAGAAATTCTTTGGCCGCATCTGGGAATTTGACCGTGGAAGTGATGGCTATGTAATCCCAGGAACCACGCCCGACTGCCGGCCAACCTTCGGGGATGTTTTCGCCAACAACCCAGGGGATTACCATTGAGTTGGCACGGATTTCAGGCGCTGCATCGAAAGCATTGTTTCCTAACCTTCCACCGTACATATGCATGGCCACCTTACCTGCCAAATAGGCGCTGATGCCCTCACCCCATCCCCAGGAAATAGCATCTGGAGGAGAATACTCCGACAGTGCAACAAAGCGGTTAATCGCCTCCAGGACCTGGGGTTTATCAAATACGACGTTGCCCTCTTTGTCATACCAATCCCCACAATTCTGATATAGAAAAGCAGCAAAAGAGGTTGTCGTGGGTAAACCTGGACCTGCGCGTTGGCTAAAACCATAGACATCTATATTTCCATCGCCGTCAAGATCGCGTGTAAGCGCTTTTGCGGCTGCCAACAATTCTTCATAGGTCGTTGGAGGTTCCAGACCCGCTTCGTCGAACATATCCTTTCTTATCCAGAGTGTGCTGTTGGTGCCGCCGGAATATCCTATCGCATAAACATGGCCGTGAAATTCCAGAATCGATTGCGGCTTAAAGCGATCACGCCCGATTTCCTCCACGACATCATCCAACGGCAAAAGCCAACCAGCTTCAATAAAATCAGGCAATGTCGACTCTTCAATCAACGTCATACCCGCATCGGCGCCCACAGCCATAGAGGTCATAATCCGCCGGGTCATCTCAGAGCCATGCGGTATTAGAACCAGATCAATATCGACATCGGGATGTTCTGCTTCATACCCTTCAATGATATCCCTGTGCAATTTCACAGCATCGGGGGCATCCTCATCGGAGATGAAAGGCACGATTTGAGTCATACCTTCCGGCAAAGCAGCAGGGACCGGAGTGACTTCAACCATCACCTCCACCTCTTTTTCGACCTGAACCTCTTTTTCAACCACAACAGTCTGCCGTACAATTTTTTCGACCTCAACCTCTTTTTCAATGACTGTGGGTTGACAAGAAGCCATCATAATTGACATGATTATGATGATCGAAATGAGCAACACATTTCTCTTGCTAGACATAATATTTCTCCTTATTGTTTCCTATTTGCCTTTAGCTATAAAAGTTATCGGCTTGACATTTCATCCTATCAACACGGACTTGTATCGCTTCCTCTACTCCTAGAATCATGTTTCTCGATAGGACCTCCTCTTCCCAGTTCTTGCTTTGCATTTGGTACAAAATCAATAAACGAACCTGTTATGATTGTTCTGTTCTTCTATCCTTTTACCGCTCCAGTTCCATAACCAGAGATTAAAAAGCTCTGAAGAAATGCGAATAAAATTACGACTGGCAAAGTAGTCAAAACGCTGGCCGCCATCAAAACACCCCATTGATTGATCCCTTCGCCGCCTATCAGGGTAGCCAAACCAGCGCTCAGGACCATGTTCTTGGAAGAATAGAGCATCACTGAAGCATACAAAAATTCGTTCCAGGAGACATGGAACACAAAAATGGCTGTGGCAATAATGCCGGGAACTGCCTGTGGCAGAACCACCAGGATAAACGCCGTAAATCTATTGGCGCCATCGATGAGGGCGGCTTCCTCCAATTCTCTTGGCACTCCTGCGAAATAAGACCTCAATGTCCATAAACCGTAGGCAACGAGCAATGCATCATAAACCAATATTAAACCGATATGCGAATCTGCCAATTTGAGTGAGAAAGAGATTTTCGTAATGGGAACCACAAGCAAGATCTTCGGCACCATGTAGATAAACAGGATGCTGCTCGATACAATTTCGAACAACCTGTAGCGAAACCGCGCCAGGGCATATGCGGATGTTGTAGCCAGGACTATGACCATAACGGTGGTCAAAGTGGATACATAAAGACTATTCTTAAACCAGGTAGCAAACTCGGTATAGACAAAGATGAGTCTATAATTTTCCAATGTCCATGTGCGTGGAAAAATGGTTGGCGGGTATTGAACGATCTCTGTCTCCGGTTTGAGCGAAATCAGGATCATCCATATGAAAGGGAATACAATCGTTATTACCATCAGGATCAATAACACATATGCGGTTGCCTTTTTGACAACCTTGGCTGCCTGTCCTGGTGTTATCCCCCGTCTGTGATGCCCAGATTTGCTAAGCGTAACTCCTAACGACCCCATCACATCTCCTTTTCAAACCGCAAGTTTCAGAATACCTTTGTTTTCTTAGCCTTATTTAGGAGTAGCGTCCCCTTTGACACCATTATAATAAGAAACGACATATACCTTATAAAGATACTGTGTTATTAAAATAAAGAAACATTGTTCCTGTATTATACGGATATATCAACAACTTGTCAAGATCCCCATTGTTTTATCTGGTTTACCTTTTTGCACCGAATATTTGTTTTCCGACTAACGCCATAATTTCGGTCACCTCCCGGCTTTGAATGGCTTTCTCAATTGCATCGTTGCCCAGGCTCTCAAGTATCGAAATCATCCCCTTCGAATATCTCAATGCCTCTTCAATCGAGCGGGTTGGATTTTCTTCCTCAAGCTGCGTATGGGGGTTGAATGAAATCCAGTCGCGATACCCTACACGATCAAGCCAGTAGAGCATCTCCAGACTCTCAAAAAACTGAACACTACCAAAAACCATATCATCATCCCAAAAACGCGTGCTATCATTGAGATGCGTGTGGAACAAGCGTCCCTTTCGCGCCAATAAAGCAACTGTTTCTGCAGGATTCTCGTATGCCAAAAGTGAATGCCCGCTGTCCAACATCACACCAATGTTGGGGAGATTGACTTCGTCAATCAACATCAACACCTTGGTTGCCGAGGAGGCCAACAACCAGCGACGCGGTTCTTTAATTTTGTAATTTATTGCTATTTTGATATCCGGGCGATGTTCACCGATCTCCTTGAACGCATCAACCAATCTCCCCCAATAAACATCGTAATCAATTTGGAATGAATAATCATACCCATCACGGCCTAACCATAAAAATATTCGATCGGTACCTAACGCTGCTGCCACTTCCATCGCATTCTTGACAGTATCTATCGCTTCCTGGCGCACCTTCTTATCATCTGCAGTCAGTGAACCAGCCCGATACTGGCGTTTACCGGAGATCGATGCGGCAATAGGAGCGGGCTGAAACCCCCCATTTTCCAGTGCTTTTTTTATCTCTTCGAGATTATCCATGCGAACATGTTGAGGATGCAGCAACTCAATACCTTGTAGACCATGTACCTTACCGGCCACCTGGATAACTTCAACAATATCGGGTTTATAACGATCGTCCGAAAGCAGGTAACGATCATAATGTGGACTCCAGGTTTGTCCAAAAGCGCAAAAACGAACATTCTCTAACATGCTTCCTCCAATAAGTTATTTCGCTAATAATTGATCCACCGCATGAATCGCCTTATCCAATGAGACTCCATAGGCTTCCAATAGAACGGCGCCATCATCCGACTCGGTAAATACATCTGGGATTCCAATTCGCTTGAGTGGTTTTTGCAAGTGCTCAGCAAAGATTTCGGCGACAACGCTACCCATTCCCCCGTAAATATTATGGTCTTCAATGGTAATGGCCGCGCGCGTTTTTTCAGCATGCCGGATGATTTCTTCGGCAGATAGCGGTTTGATGGTTGGGACATTGACCACTTTCACCCCAATGCCTTTTTCTTTCATGGTTTCCTGCAGTTGTAAAGCCAAATTAATTACATCCCCTGTGGTAAAAACGGTAATATCATCACCATCGCGTATCAGATCCGTCTTGCCAGGTTGGAACACATAATCCTGCTCATGAACTTTGAAGGGTTTGGAGCGAGGCAATCGCAAATAAACCGGCCCTTGATACTCAGCCATCCACAACACCATCTGACGGGTTTCCACTGCATCTGCCGGGCAAATAATGGTCATGTTGGGAATAGCACGCATAGCTGAAATGTCTTCCAATGTGTGATGAGATGGTCCAGCGTAGCCCATGGATTGTCCAGCTGCATGGCCAATGATTTTAACATTTGCAAAATTGTAGGCTACGGATTGGCGTATCATGTCAAGACCACGATGAACAGCAAAAACAGCAAAGGTGTTGTAAAAAGGAATTTTTCCAACAAGCGACAATCCGGCAGCAAACGTAGGCAAGCTCTGTTCAGCAATTCCTAAATCAAAAGATCGCCCAGGGAACGCTTCGTTGAAGAGTTCAGTTTTACATGAATCCGGGAGATCAGCATCCAGGATCACTACGTTGTCGTATTGCTTTCCGATTTCCAGGAGAGCCTGAGAGTAAGCCGTGGGAATATCTAATATATCATCCATTACGCAATTCCTTTTCTAACTGCTGCAGATGCTGATTACATTCCTGATATTTTTCTTCGGTAAGCAGTATATTGGGTTTTACGGGGTAATTTTCAACATAGGGAATTCCCTTTCCTTTAGTAGTATGACAAATGACAATCACAGGACGGCCCTCAACCCTTTCTGCATCGTGCAAAGCGTGAGAAATTGAGACGAAATCATGCCCATCACATTCAAGCACCTCCCAGTTGAAAGCCCGCCATTTCTCTGCCAATGGCTCAATATCATTGCGTCCTGCCATCCAACCATAAGACGACTTCATGTTCCTATCCATTAAAACTGTAAGCTTATCCAATGCCAAATTGGAGGCAATCTGAGCCGCTTCCCAAATTGACCCTTCATTACATTCGCCATCGCTCATCAAAGAATAGACGCGATAAGGAGCCGCATCCATCTTTGCGCCTAAAGCCATTCCGCAAGCCACCGGAAACCCCTGTCCCAAAGAACCCGTACTGCAATCTATCCCAGGCGTTTTCAATCGATCTGGGTGTCCCTGCAATATGCTGTTCAGGCGACGAAACCCGATAAAGTGACTTTCATCGAAGAACCCCCGCATCCATAGGGCAGCATATACAGAAGGCGCACCATGCCCTTTGCTGAGCACAAATCGATCACGCAAATCCCAATCGGGCTGATCCGGCCTGACATTCAGCCAGTGGAGATACAAAAGAGAAACGATTTCGACCATACTCATCAACGCGCCATAATGCAGCCGGATTTTATTGATATACCCTGTTTCAATAATTTTCATTCGTGCAGTTACCGCCGCCAATTTCAGCGCTTTGATTTGTTCCGCATGTCGTATCTCATCCAATGCTATCTTGGGGTCAATTCCTTGTAGAGCGCTCATTTAATAACCCTCTCTAAATCACAAATTCAATAATATTTGTTCTTTTCCAATTCGAAAGTGCAGGATCATTAATAAAATATCATTAATCTAGTTTTGTCTCCATTCCACACGCGTGAATTCACTTATCCAAATCGCGCATAATGACAAGCAGATTTAGAAACAGCGTAAATAAAAAATCCCCTTTATATGACATCAACCCCTAATTTTTCTCCCTGGCATACTCACCTGGAGTCACACCTAATCGGTTTTTAAAAAGCCGGGTAAAACTCGGAATACTCTGATACCCTACCGCGCCACAAGCTTCAGCCACACTCACCATGCCATTTCGCAGCAAATAACAGGCGCGTTCAAGCCGCAAATCCATCAAATATTGTTGAGGGCAGCGCCCTGTTTCAGCTTTAAAGATACGAGAAAAATGTCCCTGACTCATAGCTAATTGTTTTGCCAGCTCCTCAACGGTTATCGGATCGCCAAGATGTTCACGCATGTAATGGATTGCCTTTTGAACAACCAAACGCCGGTCGTTGCTAGACCTCAGGATAATTTGCCCACGCTTTATTTCACCAATAATCTGATTACGTAGATAGAGCTCAATTAAAGTTTTGGCGATGGTATCCACAAATAATCCAATCGCCTCGAGTTTTTGCAGCGACACACAGGGAATCTTCTTCAACTCCTTAATATATCGTTTCTCATCCAGGTTCAATTCCCGTATATACCGGGATTGGCCGGATTCATTTCCATTCTCAACTCTCACAAGTGATGTGTTTCTCAGAACCCCCAGAATCTTTCCATCAAGGATTAAAGGTGCGACAATTTGTGCCAATCCATCCGCGCGCACCCCCGTTACAGCTCTACGCTCCTTGAAAGCCTGATCTATCAGTTGTTGAGATAAATCATACCATCGCCTGGCACCCTCTTTTTCATATACTTTCCTCCAGAAATCCCGGGGGTCAGCAGAGAAACGCGATAGTTCTTTCCAGGCCAGATAATCCTGTTCGCCTAGAAAATAAATCAAATTTAGTCGTCCGATCACTAACGTAAAAAGGATGTCGCAGACTGGAAAAAACCTGGCCAATAGGTGAAATACATCTTCGGGTGGTAACAGGCGCAAGATACGCGGCTTCGGAGGCGGTTCCGCAGGCGGGGGTACCCAATATCTTAAATCATGGTCAAACACAGACAATTGGGCAATTTTGGTGTGCTGGGCAATGCCGCCCGGTTTTCCAATCAGCCGGATCCCGACACACTGGACACGATTAAAAATTATTGTAAAGCGTTCATACGGCATTCGATTGAGGCGATGATTTGCAAAATCATAATGTGGGACAATGTTCATATTTACCACAGGTTTCCAGGTTTTATCACCAACATTCTGATATTCCAAGTGCAGATCGCACCACCACCCCCCACTATCCGTCATCGGTCCCTGGCGAAATTGAAGCGTATTGCAATAAACCGGGACGGACCAATTCACCCCCCACCAATCCTCTGCAGATTGGTTCAACCCATCATACGTATCACACCAAAAACCACTTTCCCACGGCTCATCACAATTCAAAATGTAGTTGATATCCTGTAAACCATCTCCAATCGTTGGTCGCACAGAACAGTTCGCTGTAGCATCCTGTCGCAAACTTAGATTCTTGGGAAATTCCATCATAAGAACCCTTATCAATTTAGAAAGATTCGACGCTCTCAGAGGGTAAACTTCATACGATCATTCCATTACAATACTCAGTAAAAATCTGCAGGTATTTACTTGACAAAGAGCCTGGAATATATTAATATAATGTGAACGACGTTATCACAATTTAGAAACAACGCTTCTATATACTATGAATACTATAATCTTTTTCTTCTTATTATTATAATGGTGAAACGGGTTATTAAATAAGAACTACTAATGATATATCTTGGAGTGGAGCGAAAAAATGGACACACAAAACACTTCTGACACAATTCTATCCATTGAACGGGCGCTGGTAATTCTTAAGCGGTTTGCAGATCGAAAAGAGGAAATCGGTGTGCGAGATCTAAGTCGAGAGTTAGGATACAGCCCGGCAGTAACTCAGAAAATATTGAATACTCTTAGAGTTCATGATTTTGTTCGGCAAAATAGTAAAACCGAATGCTATTCTCTGGGTTTGGGTGTTGTTTATCTGGGCATGGCGGTTCTTGCACAACTAGATGTCGTTACTGTTGCCAAACCGTATGTTGCAGCTCTCACCGAAGAAACCCAGGAAACAACTTTTCTTGCAATCCGAGGCGGCACATCTGCCATTTATGTTGACAAGGAAATCAGCCCCCTTTCAATTCGTATGGATGCCAAGATTGGTTCTCTCCGGCCGGTTAACTGCACTGCTGCAGGGAAGATCTTTCTGGCTTTCAGCGATGAAGATCTGATAACGGAAGCTGAAAAAACCGGAACGTTGGTAAAAGCAACTCCAAATTCAATCGTTGACCCTGAAGAATTGCGAAAGGAAATCAACAAAGTTCGAGAGCAAGGCTTCGCTATTGACAATCGCGAGTTCCTTTCGGATGCCATGTGCATTGCAGCACCGATTTTCAACCAAAACGGCAAGATTGTAGCAACTATCACAACATCTGGACCAGTGTCGCGCATGGAAGACCAGGTAAATGAACTGATTACTCTTGTAAAAGAAAAGGCAGCAAGAATATCGATTGAACTGGGGTTCAACAAATAAATGAACCCGCCGATTTACAGGTAAATCGTTATCAGGAAAAAAAATCGCGTAGGAGAAATAACCATGGAAAAAGTTGATGTTTGGGTAGTAAAACTAAAAGAAGATGAACTAGGACCAGCCCCAGGTATAAAGGGGAGTTTTAAACGATTTATCAATCCCTCAAAGCCCAATCAACATTTAGTTTGTGCATTGGGACGCCTCGACCCGGGTGAGGATATGGGATGGCATAGCCACCCAGAAGAGGAGGCATTTATTATTATCTCCGGTAAGGGCCTTGTGCGCTGGAAGATTAATGACCAAATACATGAGGCTGAAGTCGGATATCTGGACGCTTTCTACAAAGAGGGGAATGTTCCTCATCAAATGGTGAATAACTACACGGAACCACTATTGGGGATTGCCGTCAAGGTTGAGGTGTATGGATAAAGCTGGGCGCTCCTATGTACTTGGCAGTGATATTGGAACTAGCGGCTGCAAAAGCATTGTAATGAATGCTGAGGGCGCTGTGTGCGGCTGGGCGATTAAGGATTATCCCACCATTCGGCCAGCGCCCGGTTGGGCCGAACAAAATCCAGAAGATTGGTTTGTTGCTTTTACTGAAACAACGCAGCAGGCCATTCAACTCACAGGAATATCCCCAAGTGACATCGCTTTGATTTGTATCGTTGGAATAACACACAATGCAGTATTACTCGATATAAAAAATAATGTGCTTCGCCCATCAATCCTCTACACAGACAGTCGGGCTGTGCCACAATCAGAGTTTATTTTCAATAAATGGAAAAACAAGGTTTTCGAACGCACCTGGAATCAGGTTGGGCCGCTTTGGACATGGCCTCAACTACTTTGGGTAAAGGAAAATGAACCAGAGATATGGGGAAAGGTTAAACGTATACTTTTTCCAAAAGATTACGTTCGCTACTGTCTTACCGAGGTGTTCGTCACAGACACGATTGATCCAGAAGGCACCCTTCTGTTTGATCCGGTCAAGAAGGAGTGGATAACAGAGTTTACCGATACCCTCGATTTGGACAGGGATTGCTGGCCCAAACCCTTACCATCACTTGAAACCGTAGGAGAGATAACAACCCGGGCCGCCGAGATAACCGGATTGTTCCCGGGTACTCTCTTGATCTGCGGGACTACGGATACTGCGGCTGAAGTCTTTGGCGTTGGCGCACTTCAACCCGGCCAGGCAACCATCAAACTGGCTTCAGTAGGTCGTATCTCGGCTGTCAGCAAAAATCCAATCCCCCACCCACACTTCCTGAACTACTCCCATGTCATTCATGGCCTTTGGTACCCAGGAACCTCAACAAAGTTTGCTGCGACCGCGTTTAGTTGGGCCCGTAAGGCTTTTTGGAATGAAGCGGATGAGCATTTTGATTACAAGATTATGGATCAAGCTGCTTCAACAGCGCCACCAGGCTCTGGAGGCATGATATTCCATCCTCATCTTGCCGGAGAATTTGCACCACTCTGGGATCCACAAATGTTGGCAAGCTTTTTGGGTGTGAGTATAAACCATACAAGAGCCCATTTTACAAGAGCTGTGATGGAAGGTGTTGGGTTTGCTATCCGAGACGCTCTGGAAGATTTGATTGAAGCAGGGGCAGTTGTCCAAGAAATCAGACTGATTGGGGGAGGTACTGCAAGCCCATTATGGGCGCAAATCATTTCTGACATTATACGAAGAGATTTGATCGTCCCTGAAAACACAGATGCTGCTTTCGGATCTGCGTTGCTTGCAGGCATTGCTGCCGGGTTCTTTGAGAATTCCCCGAATTTTATCCATTCTCTTATCCAGGTTCGAGATAATTTAACTCCCGAAATTACTTATGCAAATCTTTATGACGATTTATTTAGTATTTACAGGCTGGCAACAAACGCAACGAGAGACATTTCGCACAAACTAAACAGGTTCCAGGCTGATTGACAAACCCGCAATTGTCAATTTGATTTATCGGCTATCCTTCACACCAGTTCTACTCTCTATTTTCGCTTTTGGATAGTCGCCAAAGTTGCATAATGAAACCGCTGCTATTCTGGTTTCATAATTCTTGATAAGGAGGTATTTGTGAAAACAAGCCAATTTTTAATCAATCAAATACAGACCGAATTGGAAGCTATTGCCGGGAAAGACAATGTGCTCACCAGCTATGCTGATAAGGCCGGATACAGCGTTGACTACTTTTGGGTGCCACGCATGCTGATCGACAGGGGGGCTGATGTCCCATTGCCGGACTTTGTCGTCATACCAAATAATGTGGAGGAAGTATCCGAAATCGTCAAACTGGCAAATATCTACCATATCCCTGTGATTCCATTTGGCGGCGGCGGCGGTTCTCAAGGGGGTATCATGCCAGTCTATGGCGGGATCACCGTTGATGTCAAGCGGCTTGATCAAATTATCGTGATCAACGAGACAAATCAAACTGTTACAGCCCAGGCAGGAATTAATGGATATCGATTGGAGCAGGCTTTGAACCGCACTGGGTATACTCTACCGCACTATGCAGCCTCAGTACACTCGGCTACCCTGGGGGGGTACTTAGCCTGTCGGGGATCGGGTGTACTATCGACGAAGTACGGTAAAGCCGAGGACATGGTGTTATCTGTTCAAGTAGTACTTCCTAATGGCGATATCATTCGTACCCTTCCAGTCCCCAATCATGCAGCCGGCCCTGGCATCTTACAACTCTTTGTCGGTGCGGAAGGTTCCTTTGGAATCATAACAGAAGCAACAATGCAAATTGAACGTATGCCTGAAGTGCGACGTTTTCAAGCTTTCCTGTTTCCAGATATGCACGACGGGCTTGATGCAGGCCGAAGGATCATGCTTGAACGCCTCAGCCCCTGTGTCATTCGCCTATATGATGAGGCCAGCACCAGCACCCGAATAAAAAAGATACTGGAAATCGATATAGAGGGTTCCTATATGGTTATCGGTTTTGATGGTTTTCCGGAAATGGTAGAGCTTCAAGAAAAACGCGCCTTTGATATCATCCACGAATATAATGTTCAAGATCTGGGTTCTGAATTAGGGCAACGCTGGTGGGATCACCGTTATGACTTTTATTTTCCTCCTGATGTCTTGGATTTCCCCTGGATGTATGGCACCATGGATACCCTGGCGCCCTTTGATAAAATGGAAAATCTCTATTGGGAAAAAAAACGAGCCATCGAAGAAACCTTTGCCGACTGGAATGTTAGATACATTGCGCATTTTTCTCATTGGTATGCCTGGGGTGTGATGGTGTACGATCGTTTCATCATCGAACAACCACCGGAAGATGCCTCAGAGGCCTTGCGATTGCATAACCAGATTTGGGATCTTGCAGTCGAAAAATCCCTTGAGTGCGGCGGTATCATTAATGAACACCATGGGGTTGGTTTAAAATTGGCTCGGCATGTACGAAAACAATATGGCCCTGCTTTTCAGGTGTTAGAGGCGCTAAAGCATGGCCTTGATCCCCATAATGTTCTCAATCCAGGAAAAATGGGATTTGGTCCAACAACCTAGGAGATTGAATCATGAAAATTAAAAACTACAACAAATATCTGGTAGGTTGTCGGTTTTGCCCGATGTGCAAACCATTTGGTGAGGTTAGCAACATAACAAAAGATGAAACCCATTCCACAAGAGTCCGCGGAATGTTGTTATGGCAAATAGCAAATGAAAAGACAAAATGGGATGATGCGACGATAAAACTTATTTTTGAATCCACCCTTGACAGCGTCAGCCAGGCTTTTTGCGTCAATCACTATCCAGTTCCAGAATATATGGTTGCGGCACGCATGGATATTGTTGAGGCTAATCTGGAACCCGAATGTGTGCGGCTGTATGAACCAGCTATCAGCCAGAGCATTGATAAATCTGTACAGGCATTTTCAAACCCTGATGCAGAAGTATTATTCTATCCTGGTGACGCTCTTTCTGCTAATTATGGCGCATCTACCAATGCTATCACCCAGGTGCTCTCCAGGGCTGAAGTGTCGGTTAAACTTCCGGATCGACTATCGGACTGTGGTGGACTGGCATACTGCCTGGGAAAGATTGACCAGGCAAGAGAATGTGCAAACAATGTGACCGCCGATTTTTCCGGCTGCAATGACATCCTCGTAGATGGCCCAATGTCTTACTGGATGCTCACCAAAATATACCCCGAACTCGGTATCAATCTGCCTGAGAATACAAAAATCAAGATGGTAACCGATACTCTGAATGAGCTTCAGGAACAGAACAAATTGGCAAACACGGAAAATACAGCCAATATTTACCTGCTTGGAAGTGAATTCAGCCGATTAACAGAACCAGGCTATGCTCCATTCCGAAAACTGATGAAATCTTTATCAAAGTCGGTCATCGAATCATACGATGGGTTGGAACTTGCAGAAGGAAGCGGTGCAGGAGGCGGGCTGCATATAACCTCCCCACATCTGGCTAAAGCTGTATCCGAACAACGTGTGCTGGAGGCAATCGCGGCCGGCGCTGAGTGGCTGGTTTGTGACTCCCCATTAGACATTGCCCACTTAAAATTGTGTTCAGATGAGAAAATAAATATTGGTACACCAGCAGAATTTTTGCTGTCCTGAACGATAATCATTTACCCTTGCCATACTCGCATTGATAATGTCGTAAGCGAATAGAGTCCTAAATCTTGTATTCCCTTATGACTTTTTCGTGGAGCATCCTAAATGGCCTATGTCTCAGAATCAGAAAGGCAGACGATAGTCAGCGATCAGGTAGATGTCCTCGTGGTCGGTGGCGGCATGGCCGGGTGCAGTGCTGCAATCGCCGCCGCAAGAATGGGCGCCATAACGCTTCTCGTTGAGCGCTTAAGTTGTTTAGGTGGAACAGCTCAGACTGCAATGGTGGGTGTAATCGCCGGACTGTACACCTATGGCCCCCAGGCAACACAGAAACAGCTTATCTTTGGTCACGCTCAGGAGTTGATTGAGAAATTGGAGAAATGCAGTGCAGGGTATAAACGGGATCACCGCTACCATTTCGATCATTCAATCCTCAAACTCATACTGGATCAATGGCTGATCGATAACAATGTTCAAATTCTTCTTGAGACATACGCAACCCAAACACTAATGAATGGTAAAGAAGTAACTGGCGTGATCATTGAAAATAAATCCGGTCGGCATGCAATATATGCAAAAGCCATCATTGATGCCACAGGGGATGGAGACATAGCGGCAGGTGCGGGGGCGCTCTGGGAAAAAGGAGATGCTTCCGGAAGCATGCAATCCCCATCCTATATCTTCTATTTGGGCGGCGTTGAAGTTGGCCTGGCTTTGTCTGTCCCAGCCAGAGAATTAAGAGAATTTCAAACCAGAGCATATAAGAATGGGGAGTTTTCACTCAATAGGATTAGCGGGTCCTATCTGCCAATTACAAGACCTGGTGTTGTTCTGGTAAACATGACTCGCACCCCGAATGTGGATGGATTGGATCCGGCCAGCGTGACCACGGGCAATCTTGAAGGACGCAGACAGATCTGGGAATATCAAGCTTTCCTGAAGAAATATGTGCCTGGATTTGAAAATTGCTATCTAGACTCTGTTGCACCCGGGCTGGGCATTCGGGAAACTCGTCGCATTACAGGGAAATACATCCTGACTCAGGAAGACGTCCTTCAAGGTCGCAAATTTGAAGATGCAATCTGCCGTTGCGGTTGGCCCATCGAAGACCACACAAATGATCTTGAAACAATCAAACTATTTCTTCCGGGTGATGATTATTACCAGATTCCCTACCGCACATTGGCGCCTGTTGAGATCGACAATCTCTTAATCGCTGGCCGCTGTATATCTGCCACTCATGCAGCACATGCTTCAGTTCGGGTCATGGGAGCCTGCCTGGCGACAGGTCAGGCTGCAGGAACAGGGGCTGCGATCTCGATTACAGATGGTGTGAAAACCCGCAATGTCAATGCCGAGCAATTACAGAAAAAATTACGTGCGCAACATGTTCTGATATAACTTGCGGATTTCTTGTGAGCGCAGTTTCCTCTGGCTACGATCTAATCTGCTGAATTCTCGGTTGATATGGACTTGTCCTGAACCTTTCGCAAGAACTCCAACAACATCTGGTTAAAGTTCTCTGCATTCTCAACATTGACGAAGTGCGCCGCCCCAGGGACGAATCCCACCGAACAATTGGAGATAGAACGTCTGTAAAGCTCAATATATGGATGGCAGGGTCCATCAAGTTCGCCTGCTACCGCCAGGGTTGGAACCGGTATTTCTGACAGACGGGAATCCAAAGGCTCCATTTCAAGGATTGCCCGAGCTGATCCAATAAAACCGTCAGGAGATTTTTCTTGCCAGTTATTCAGTAATTGCTGTACGATACCGGGGGCAGCGAGCGCAAGTTTTCTGTAATTGGGACGATCATACCACCTTGTAATTGCCTGGTAAACACCCTCTTGTTTTGACAGGAGCATTAACTCTTCTAAGTCTGCCTTTGCCTCAAGGGCAGGTTGAGATTTAGTACTCACCAGGACAAGAGCCAGGAGAGCGTCTGGGTATTCGAGGCCAAGATACAAAGCAACCCGACCCCCCATCGATAACCCAATTACACAAACCTGCCCGAGATCCAGCTGTTGCACCAGTGCGTACACATCAGCTGCCATTTGCGGGATCGCGTAGGGGCCAGCCGGCGCTGATGAACGCCCATGTCCGCGCAGATCCACACTGATTACTCGATAACCGGCTTCGGATAAGGCCGATATCTGCGGGAGCCACATGGTATTGTCGACTGAAAGAGCATGTAAGAAGATTAACGGGGTCCCTGTCCCGCGATCCTCATACCATAAGTCAATATCGTTTACATGGATACTAGGCATGACATATTCCTCTCGTTTCTACTTGTGTGTGAAGTCCAGTGCAAAGTAATCGACCTCAGTAATTACAATAATCGGGCATGTAATATTTGGTTTCTGGCATCGATAACGCCTGACCGTTAGAAAAGATATTTCCCATCTTCCATGACCTTTTCATCGTCAAGCACAACGGTCGCATCATATATCTGGCAGTCCACGTGGATGGCGCTGCGGATCACCCCACCGATGGCTGTGTTATTTCCGATCCCAAGATGGATGCTTCCCCAGGCGCCGTATGCGCGGTGCCCCGGTCTGCCCAGATATTCGTAGGCGCGCCTCTCGACGTGACTGGTGGCGATCCCCAACTCGCAGATCGCCTCGGCGTTCTCGCCCGATGCTTTCAGGAATTGGTTGAAGCGTTGAGCGTTTTCGCCGCCGCGCGCTTCCACGATGCGCCCACCCTCAATACGGCAATCAACCGGATCTTCGCGCATCTCGCCCAGCCCGATAATGATGCCATCAACCATAGCCCGACCTTCCGTGGTCCACTCCAGCGGGACCATGGCGCTCTCAGCGTAATTCGGGACGATCTCGCCTTTCTTGCCTCCTTTTGGGACGAAGGAGATCGGCGGCACGCCGGGCTTGGGTTTTAGGGTGACATCCGTGCCAAGTGTTGTGGTCACCCGTACGCGTTGACACTCGGAGAGCATTTTGGTCATGCGATGAGTTCGTTCGATAAATCTGTCGATTTCGATCATGCTGGTCTGCCACTCGGACATATAATCTTCCACCGAAATCCAGCGCATGCCGGCGTTTTGAGCAGCCCGCGTTTCGTCCAGGTGACCAAGCATATGGCAGAACTCATTGTCCGCTGCTGCCAGGGTGAAATCGCTGGCGTTGATAGCTGCTTTCAAGTGGGGAGGCATCTTGGGGCGCTTCAGGTCGGCGTAATACCTGGCTGCTAGATGTGTCAGGTCGATCAGGAGGGGATCAGCGCCCGCGGCCAAGCAGACTCCTGCCAGGGTCTCTCCTTCCAACCAGCGATTCTTGTCGCAGTATATGGTAACCGTGTTGCCGGCTTTAATTCCCGCCAACTCGATAACCAGCTGGGCTCCACGGATTGCAAGCACTGTCGATTGGTACATGGCTAAACTCCTTGTTTATTCCGTTTTATCATCCAGAGAAAAGGTAAGATGATTAGAAAAAAGATCACTACTAGCAGGATGTACGAGATATGTCAGTGAATGGATTTGACGATTCAAACGTTCGTCCGCGTGGTGTTCAAGAAATCTCGGCTGGAGCTGTTACATCCCTCTGGTGACGTCCGCTACAATACTTTACTCCTGAAATCCTGAAGAATAAGAAAACAAAAACGGCCTCGCACCGGTTTCCAGGACAACATTCATAACTTCTGGATATTTCGTTATCTCGATTAGTGAACAGCGTTTCTAATAATAGTGCTTTTATAAATTTTGTCAAGGGATAAAAAATTTTATGTTATTTTTACAGTTTAAAAGTGGACAGTTTAAACCTGAAAAGTGGACTGTTTACAGTTGAAAAGTGGACACCTTGTAACCCAACAAAAATCAGACGATATGGTAGATTCCTCCGTCATCTCAAGGAGGAATCTATGAGCCAACTACATAAACGCTTCACAGATGAGCAGATCAAAGTTTTGTTTCAAGGATATGGTCAGGGCAAGATAAACAGAGCAGATATTCAAGAGATGTTGAGCATCGGCAAGTCACGCTTCTTTGCCTTACTCAAAGAATATAGACAGGATTCCGGTGCTTTCTCCGTCGCCTACCAAAGGAGAACTTCCGCCAGACTTCCAGCAGATGTGGAAACCGAAGTCAAGGATGCCTTGTTACGGGA
>Ga0209986_10001081_pt1 | contig 26529 bp, 23 predicted proteins | sample BlataG_FD_183168 | JGI IMG/M metagenome (GOLD analysis project Ga0209986, IMG submission 183168) | Deep subsurface microbial communities from Black Sea to uncover new lineages of life (NeLLi) - Black_00105 metaG (SPAdes) (version 2) | ecosystem: Environmental > Aquatic > Marine > Oceanic >... | reverse complement strand
TAATCACTCAGTACAAACTCTACCGTTAGTGAAACCAGACAGCGCACCGGCTGACCGTTGTACAAAGCCGGGACGAATACTGCTTTTCTGGTCGCCTCTATGGCATACCTTCCAAATCCGTAACCGGTAGGCGCTTCGGAGAATACTTCAGCCTCCTCCACAAAACCGTCGCTGCCGACCCGCACATACAAAATCACTATCCCTTCCACTGCCGCCCTTCTGGCCAGAGGCGGGTATACCGGCTTTTCCATCGTGACCAGTTCAGCTTTGCGGTCAAGTTCCGAGCCGATCCCATAGATAGTCGTATCCGGGATAAACACGGCGCCGCCCCCGCCGCTCTCCCCCAGACCAGGCAAATTGCTAAGTCCGGGTATCAGGTCTTCTCTCCCGCCCGGTCCCAACACAGGTTGGTCATCACCAAGAGCGAGGGAATCGGGGACAGCGACTACCTGACCGACAAAGGTGCCGAGGGCACCCTCAGCAGCGGAGCGACTTTCCCCTGCAGGCACAGGCCGCCGTTCAGGAATGATCTCTATCTGTTGGTCGAGCCGTACACTGATAAGCACCGTATCCGGCGATAGGTCATAACCAGGACCGGTTGAAGTTGGCTTGTCCCCTGCAGGCCACCAAGCGATAACCAGGGTGGGAACTCCCACCAGCAGCGAAGCGCACAGAAGCCCGACCAGCATATTACGCTGGTACGATGCTTTCAAACGATAGGCAGACGAATACCTGTTGAGGGTGGGGCTCTGTTGGCTGTTATCTTTGTTGGCTCTCATGCGGCACCTCTCGGTATGGACAGACACCGCAACCTGCCGATCTATCGGGAAATCGTTACGGACCTTCCAGTATAAACTCCACCGGATAGGTCACCCAGACCTTGACGGGACGACCGTTTTGTATTCCCGGCTTGAATTTGTTTTTGTATGCCGCATCGATCGCGCTTTCGTCCAGTGAAACCGTCCCTGATGATTTGGCCACGATGGCTTTAAGTACGTCCCCCTGCTCGTCGACCAGCGCTTTTATCCAGACAGTTCCTGTGATGCCGGCCTGTTTGGCTAGGCGGGGATAGTCCGGGTTCTCCTCATGAATCATCTCGGGGTAGATCTCAACCGGAATAAACTCATCGGGGGACGGCAGATAATCCTCAGGATCAATCTCGACCGCAATCTCGCCTCCTTCAGCGATCTCAGTAACATCAGGGGCAACAATATCCGCCAGTTCATCGCGAGTGGCTATCACGACGTCCTCATCGATGACTTCATCATCGGCGACCGGCTTGGGGATACCAACTTTGGGCGCTGCCACCTGTGGTGCGCTCACCTTCACCTGCGGCGGTTTCTTGGTAACGCTGGGGGGCGGACCCAAATCAGCTATGGTTTTAATGACCACCGCCGGGACGTCGTCATACTCTTCCTCCGGCAGTGCGGATATGATCCAGGCCACCGCCAGAACCAACAGCACAAACGAGAGCGTTATCAGTGTTCCCAGGCCGTAGTTTCTCTGGTATTTAGCCTTCTGCTCGAAAGCGCCGTAGGGTGAGTACAGGGCGCTGGCTTGCATTATAAATCACCCCTTTCAATAGCCTGCCGTATGGCTTCCTTAATGATTTTGTCGTCCTTTCGTTCCCAATCTCCGATCGCATAGCGATAGGAGAACTTGTCCTCTTTGGAGAGCTCGTCTACTTTGACGCCGAGCTCCTTGGCCTTGAAGGCATTCCATGACCGCTCGATAAGGTCGATTTCATCTAAGATATTCACCATATCGGCATAGCTGGCGTCGCGGTGAATCATAACCAGGGAATTCAACTTGGGGTTTTTTCTATTCTGTGTCAGCAACAGGCCCTGAAGTGTATCGGGACTGAATTTGTAGACAACGCTGTCCGGTTTGTCCGGGTCGCTCGGCAAAAGCAGAGGAAGGTTTTCCGGGGTCGGCGTTTTGAGATTCCACCAGAAACGGCTCTCCTCGTCCACCCTGATGGTAAGAAGATTGGACTCTTTAACCAATACCTCATCTTCCTTATCTGCGGGAGGCAAGTTGATTTCCATCGCCTGAGGCATGGAAAACACCGTCGACACCATGTAGAAAATCAGGAGCAAGAAAGCGATATCAACCATCGGGGTCATATCGATGTGAATAGCGATTCTTTGTTTTGGCCTCCGCAATCCCTTCTTCTTACCTCGTGGTCGTCGTTGTGCTACTTCAGCGCCAGCCATATCTTTTCACCTTCCTCTTCAAAACAGCAGCCTCTATACTTTATACAGACTCTTGCAAGGTTCCTTCCCAACTTTCGTCAAGCTTTTTCGCGTCCAGATCATATATGCATCGCCGGGTATCACCATCAAGACCCCTTGACGGCAAGAGCCTCCATCTCATGATCAGTTATGATCAGGAATCGTTCCAGGTGGTTTTCCTGCATTGCCTCCATCACATCCTTCATCACCCCGAAACTTGCTTGTCTGTCCGCCTTGATAACAATAAGGGCTCTGATGTTCTTACTCCTAGCCCGGAGGATCTCCGAGGCCACCGTGTATTTGTCACAGGTGCGCACTATTCTGACCTTGGTGCTGACATCCTGGCCGTCGATGTTGATGGTTGCCTTTTCAACGTAGTCGACATAAATGGAGTCGTACTTGGTCACAGTGATGTTAATAACATCCTTGCCCGGCAACTCAATCATCGAATGCGACGACGGCAGCTCGACCGCTTTGGCCTCCGGCGGCTTAAACTGGGTGGTAGCCATGTAGAAAATCAGCAGCAAAAAAGCAATGTCCACCATCGGCGTCATGTCGATTTTGATACTGACCCGGCGCTTGCCTGCCATCGCTTAGATCCCCTGTTTCGCTTTGAGAATCTGCATCACTTCAAACGTAGCTTCGTCGGTGGTGTAATTGAATGCATCTACCTTATTAACAAAAAAGTTGTAGAAAAAGATTCCCAGGATACCTGAGGTCAAACCGCCGGCAGTGTTAACCAGCGCTTCAGAAATACCGGTGGCCAATGCCTGCGCATCAATCACACCCCCCTCAACATGACCGGTCGCGGCAAAGGCGCGGATCATGCCGATGGTTGTTCCCAGCAGACCGACCATTGTGGCAATCGAGGCAATAGTCGACAGGGCGATAAGGTTGCGCTCCAGCAGCGGTCCCTCAAGAGCATTGGCCTCTTCGATGGCTGTCTGCGTGAGCTCAATCTTCTTCTCGGAGGTGTATTCCGAACTGTCCTTGACCTCTCGATATCGTTCGATACCGGCCCGCAGGACATTGGCGGTGGTGCCGCGCTGTTTGTCACAGGCCGCCAGCGCGCCGTCGAAATCGTTGCTCTGCAGCGTTGTCACGACTTTCTTGAAAAAGACCTGCACCGAGCTTTTGCCTTTTGCTCCTCGATACAGGGAAAGGTAACGTTCAATGACAAACACCATCAGCATGATAAGAATCATGATCAACAGGACGACCAGAGGACCCCCCTGGTAAATCGAGTGGACAATGGGGTTCTCTGACGTACGAAAGATCCCGTACCACAGACCGAAGCCGATCGCAAAAGCCACAATGGCATTAAGGGTGATGAAGATCGTTTGTTTAACCACTTACAGATTCCTCCACTATATATTACTTACACAACTTAAATTTCTATTCCTTTTGCCGCCACCAGAACGAAAGCGCACAGCGACACAAAAATTCCCCAGGAAAGGCTGTTCAAAAACGCTCCGATGCCAAAGCTGGCGCCGAGACTGCTGTAGAGGGCGGCAGCATCAAAACTGTAGTCGGCTCCGACAAAGGAGAAAACAAATGCCGCCACAAAGAGCACCACCGGAATCCAATTAAAGCGCAGGATTCTTTTGAGTTTAAGCGCCCTCTCGTCAGCACTACCCTTCATCCCATAAACACCGTAGAGCGTGTAAATGGGGAGCCCTACGCACAGAAGGGCATAAAGCATCAGGATAATGGCGATCAAGACGAGGACAAACCCCGACGAAAAAACGTAGGCGCCGACACTGCCCAGCACCACGAAGGCACCGATCCCAGTCAGGCGCGAATACTCTCGGTATATCTTTTTTCTGGCTTTCAAGCCGTGAATGACTTCCCCAGAGAGACTACTCACTTCCGTCAGGGCAGAATCGATTTCGGTCTGCTCCTCCGTTGCCGTCGGAGTTTCGGCCGGTTCATCCGTAGCAGCGAGCGCCGTCGTATCGGGGCTCTCGCCGGCCGCCATGAGCGCCGAATCACCTTCTGCGGCGGCAGTCACGGGGCTGTCGAACTGCATTTCACTTACCGGAGTAACAGAGACTTCTTCGACAATCTCATTGTAGGCGGAATACCAGGGAATAAAAAGAGTCGCCAGGATAACAAAACAGGCTACTGCCAGGATCAGCCGATCACTGACCGAGACCCTCTCCTCGAACAGGGTACACTCCTCCCGGATGACCTCGCCCCGCGAGCGTTTGGCCACGACGGCATCGACGAGTTTCGCCTTTTCCTCGTCCGACTTGAACAAATCTTTGGGCTTTCCGGGGAATACCTCAAACCCAATATATTTGAATCGATTCGAATCTGAAACCCTATTTCCCGCGCTCTTTTTATTTTCTTCGTCAGGCATTCACACTCCCAGAAAATAGCTGTCTATCACACCTTAGCTGCTGTTGTCTTTATTTATCAAAACTCATAGCGCGTCTCTGCTTCCCCCTTTTTGCACTCGGCGTTGGATGGATCACACTTGAGACACTTATTGTACCAGGTATTCGCTTTCTCGAAGTCGTCTGTGGCCGATTCCTCATCACCTTTAGCCGCTGCCCGCAGGTGATAGCACTGCCCAATCCACAGAAGCAAGTTGACATCGGAGCAGGCCCCCTTGCTTGACACCAGACAGTCATAAGCCTCTTTAAGGTATTGCACCCCCTTTCCATAGTTTTTGGTGCATATTCCCCCGAAGTAGGCATAACCGAGCGCTTTTTTTGCGTCACAGTTACCCGGATCAAGAGCCAATACTTCTTGATAGTATTTCACTCCATTTTCACAGTCCGAAAGTTGATACAGATAGGTATTGGCCACTATCACAAGTACCCCGGTGTCAGCAGGGTAGTACTCAAGGTAGCCGGTTAAGTACTTTGCCGTTTCCTCATAGTAGTTTTTGTCCGGGTTGGCATTGCCGACAGCCTCACCGCCTTCATCAATGTCCTCATGCTCATCCTCGCTCCCGGCGTTGCCGGCAAGATTGAGGGCGCAGTAACCGGCGTTTTTCAATATGGAAGCGCTGGATGAATCAATACCCAGTTCAATTCGCTTGTCGTAGAATTCAATCGCCTGCCGGTAGCTTTTCATCGTGTGATAACCGACAGCAACGTTCCACACGATCCGTTTCTGATTGGGATTGGCCTCGAGTGACTTGAGATAGTGCGGCACGGCGGTGGCGTAGTCCTTCGGCTTGCGGTAGAAGTAGCTGTCGCCCAACAACTGATATAACTCCGCCTCGTCGACGCTGGAATGGTTTTCATCACCCTGCCGCTTGACCCACTCCAGATGCTTTTGCAGCATTTCGCCGCTTTTTACGTACTCTTTTATTCCCCAGAGGGCTTTGCCGTAATGGAAATAGATATCCTTGGCCTCGACCGGAATCGACAGAACGTCCCCAAAGTATTTTACCGCATCTTCAAAGCCAAACAGGTTTACATACGACATCGCCAGCTCAAAATAGACCCGCACGTTGGATGAATCCGGCTGCGCCTGGGAAAGCTCGAGGTAGCGCTTGTACGACCCGATGGTCTCTTTGAAGCGGGCCACTCGTTCATTGTAGGTGGGTGTCGACAGAGCGGCCTTGAAATAGATTCCGCCGGCCCTCATCCAGGCATTGGCGTAGGTACTGTCGCGGGAAAGAACGACTCGCAGCTTTTCAATGGCGCAGTTATAATCCCTCATCTCAATACAGGCTTCGGCCCAGTGGTAGTATACCTCGGTCGAACCGGTGTCGATCTCGAGAGCTTTGGCGTAATAGGTGGTCGCCAGCGAGGGGACACCCTGGTAGAAATTGGCGTCGCCAAGGTTGATCAGATACTCCGGGTCGTCCGGGTGGTCCACAAGGGCTTGACGAAAAGCGCGGTCGGCTTCCTGGTAGTTCCCTTGTTTGAGCATCACCAGTCCGCAGCCGTTCTCAAAAAGATGCCTGAGACCCTTTTTGGCTTTCTTGCGTCCCTTCTCCATGGCTGCCCGGGCGCTGTCTACCTGGTCCAGTTTCAGGTAGCACAAACCGAGCTGGTAAAGCGACTCATAGTGTTTGCTCTTCTTGTCCAGGGCAAACTGAAACTGCTCCTTGGCCTTCGCACACTGCATCCGCTTGAAGTAGATCAAACCAAGAGTGTAGTAGTTCATATAGTAGCTCTTGTCGATCTCGATTTCATGTTCAAGCAACTGGATTGCCTGTGTGGTATCGCCAGCGTTAAGCGCCATGACAATTTCAGGTTTTATTTCTGCCGGAAAAATCACACCGGGGAGAAGAGCCAGCAGTAGACCCGCGAAACCAAACGCGAACAGCCGAGTTCTGTGCCTTTTTTCCAAACCTAAACCCTTAGCAGCTATGCTAAACAAAACACTCATATTATATCTTTCTCGCCTAAAGTCAAGAGTATTTCCGTGCTTTTTCAACTCCAGCTGCTTTCGCGATTGTTCCCCGCCCCCCTCGAACAGAGGTCAATCTGGACAAAAAAGTACAGCAGCACCGTCACACCTATCAAGCCCTGTGCTACCAGCGACAGCACGAGCCAAAAAGTGACCTGGATGTAGATCCCGGCGGCAAGCATGATCACTGCCGAGAGCATGTTTAGGACACGAATCGCGCTTTCCATGGCTGCGACCCCTTCTACCTTTATACTTTTTTCCGACCCAAACCTTCCAATGCGAACTCCTACTTCTGCTACTACGGCAGCTAAGTTCACACAAAAACTGTGCCGGAAAGTCTATGTCAGGTTGCATGACAGTTGTTATTAGTTGAATAGCAATAAGATAGCAGGACAGATCAGGTGCGAAGGCCGAGCTCGGCCATCACAGACGCAAATAATGCGCCCTAGCCAACTAAGAGCCGGTCTGTGTTATGGTGTATTCTGTTGTAGCAAAAGAGGTTAGTGCAGAATGACGAAATTGTCCATCGGCAGCCAGTGGTAGACAATTCGTATCTTTGGACTACCCTGGAAGATGAAACTCACCAGGCCGGAAAATCGATGGGGATGTCCCTGGTAATCCAGGGCCGGAAAAAACCTCAAGCGCGCGCCAAGCTTATAGACAGCCTGCTGCATTGCCTCCCCTCCCTTCGTGAAGCGACGTAGAGAGATCCGGCCGGTAGTGTCAACCGACAGCGCAACACTGACGGTGTCGCGATAGAAGGCATGTTTTCCGGCCAGCGTGAACTCGTCGCCAGGCATTTTGGCCGGCAAAGGCTTGGACATCAGGCCGACCGTGTCGGGCAAGAGCCGAATACGAAATCTTGATAGCGGACCGAGAGAATCAAGATCAGACCTCTGCCACACCCGGGTAGGATAATTGATTTGCGGGAAAAACGAGACCAGCACAAAACACTCCGCCGGCACCGGACTACCCTGCACTACCGCCGGAGAAAAACGGGCCCATAATATGGCCGACATGACTTGCCGGGTGAAAGCAGGATAATTGGAAGAGACCTTTTCGACATCGGTCACCCGGCCCGACTCATCCAGAGCGACCCTGGCCAGCACGTACTTAAAGACGATGGACGAATCCGTCACTTTCAGGTCACAGAAGTAACGAGGGAACTCCTCAAGCTGCGGAACACGAATGTCGTTCAGGGCGAAGGTCTTAAAATACAGGTCGGCATCAATTATGGCGCCAACGGAGTCAATAGGGAAATGGATATCGGGCAGTCTTACTCTTGGTCGAAACTGCAGGATGACCGGCAAATGCGACGGAATTTCCTTTCCCTTAAAGGTTGCCGGCTCGAATTTGATCGACTTCATCCAGGCCTGGGCGTATCCAGCAAAGGCGCTGTCAGACGAACTTTCCGCCGCGACACTTGTGACGCGACCCTCTTTATCTATGTCCAGAATAACAGCCACCAGCTGTTCGATCCGGTAATACGGCAAGTTTGACTCCATAACCAACTTCGGTCTGCCAGAGGCGGAAGGGTAAGCCGGCGCAAACTCAAAGTGGCTCGGCCCGGCAGCCGTTTTGATACCGATACAGACGGATAGCGGCAATATCAGGAAAGGCAATATCTTTATCTGACCCATCTTCAATACACCTTATCACTATTCATTAATCATTCATCCGATTGCCGGCTATGATATGACATTTGACGTCCAAAGCAAACAGAAAAGCCGGATGGGCGGTGTGGGCCGCGTCTATTTGCGGCGCGTTTCTAACATCAGGGTAGCCCACCGCTTGCGGTGGGTTTCTAACGAAAAAAGATATTGACACCGCAGACATAGTCCGATATTATAACTTCATACTCAGGAGGATGTAATTGACTTCTCGTAGCATACTGCCGACCGACAGCATCATTTGCGGGGATTGTGAACAGGTTCTGAAGGATTTCCCTGATGATTCTGTTGATCTTATCATCACATCACCACCCTATGCTGACGCCAGAAAAAAAGCATATGGTGGGATACACCCCGACGGATACGTCGACTGGTTTTTACCGAAGACCGAGCAGTTTCTTCGAATACTGCGGCCTACCGGGACATTCATTTTGAACATAAAGGAAAAAGTGGTTGGCGGCGAAAGACATACGTACGTTCTGCAATTAATCCTGAAGATGCGCCAACAGGGCTGGCTGTGGACTGAGGAATTTGTGTGGCACAAAAAGAACTGCTACCCGGGGAAATGGCCAAATCGACTCAGGGATGCTTGGGAAAGGTGTCTTCAGTTTAACAAGCAGAAGAAGTTCAATATGTACCAGGATAAGGTCATGGTCCCGATGGGGGACTGGGCTAAAGCAAGACTTAGAAACCTCAGTGACGCTGACAAGAGACGAGATGAATCCAAAGTTCAAAGTGGGTTTGGGAAAAACATTTCAAATTGGCTTACCAGAGATAAGGCTTACCCCACAAATGTTCTTCACCTGGCGACAGAATGTTCCAACAGAAATCATAGCGCTACGTTTCCGTTGTCACTACCCGAATGGTTCATTAAATTGTTCACTGAAGAGGGTGATGTAGTCTTGGACCCATTTGTCGGCTCAGGTACCTCGGCAATTGTTGCCAAGAAGTCAAATCGCAAGTACATTGGGATAGATGTTAGCTTCGAATACTGCCTTGCGGCTGAGAGAGAACTACATGATCCGCAAAGAAAGCTAGTATTTTGGAAAAGTTAGATCTTCAGGAAGTTGCGTATTTTGTAAACACAAATATTGTCAAGTTTCATCAAAGCAAGGTCAAAAGGCTCGAATCACTTAGCCTCAGATCACTCCTGAAAAAGAAGAATCCGTATCTTTTCAGAGCTAAAAACATCACCGTCGCTACAGAACTGATTACAAGTATTCTCGACGCGTTTCTTTCTTCGTCAGAGGAGAAACTGTTTGGTGACTTTCTGGAAGAGTTGGCAATTTTTATTGCGGGAAGGACCTGCAATGGTAGGAAGTCCGCTGCTACCGGTATCGACTTGGAGTTCGAAAACGAAGGTGTCTTCCACTTGGTTTCAGTCAAATCTGGGCTGAATTGGGGGAATAGCTCACAGCATAAGAAACAGGAAAATGACTTCGATACCGCCGTCAGGGTTTTGAAGCAGCACCAGTCCAAGCTCAACGTTCAGCCTGTATTGGGAATTTGCTACGGCAAAAGTAAGTCCAAGTTTGTGAAGAACTACAAACGAGTGGCCGGGCAAAGCTTTTGGCACCTCATTAGTGACGACAGAGACCTGTACACGGAGATTATCGAACCGTTGGGATACAAAGCAAAACAACACAACGAGGCGTTCAACCAGGGGAAGGGGAAACTCATCAACTCCTTGACGGCCCAGTTCATAGAGGATTTCTGTATTGACGGAGACATAAACTGGGAGGAATTGGTAAGGTTCAACAGCGGCAACATGGGAGAGCAGTAATCGCACCGGACTGAAAGCACCACTACCCCTCTATCCGTCCGTTGTTGCTCTGATAAGTTGAATTCAACCAAACCTCCCTGATCATTCCGGGCCACCAATCAGAATCCCACAAGTTCTCCTTACTTACGTTCATCGCAGGGGCATAAAAGCAGCCACGCTGCTACTTGCCGAGCATTTTGCGGATGGTCTCTATCTGGCCGTGGTGGTACATGCAGTGGTAGGCGTAGCCGGTTATGATACTCCCTTTGGTTTTGAAAAAGTCGCGCAACGCCTCGGGCATCTTCACCGCCGGCTCTTCGCTGAGCTGGTTGTCAGTCATTTGCTTAAGGGCTTCGACGGCCGCGTCGATGTTCTTGTTCAATTGGGCCGCCAACTCCTCCTTAGAGGGATAGTTCTCGCCCGTGGCCGCCGGAAAGGTGCCGTAGTCAAAAAGCGGCTCCCACTCTTTTGGGGTCAGGGTTGCTGTCCCTGAAAGGTAGCGCGCAATGTCCACGGAGAGAACCATATGGCCGAAGATCCACCAGGCATGGTTGCGCTTTTCCGCCGGCTGAAAGAGCAGTTCCTCCTCGGTCATATCCTTGATGGAGTCCCCGGCCCATGCCCGGAGCATCTCCAGGCTCATAACACAGTGTTCAATTGCAGGTGACATGGTATTGCATCCTCCTTACTTGACACAATCGGTAGCAAGTAGGTCACGCCGACTCGCGGCGTGACATCAAGGTGTAAAACCCCAAGTTGGTTTGACCCACTGGTCTACGTTTCCTTATGTACCACCATCGCCGAGGCCTGGGCTGTAGGGAAAATGGTCATTTCGGCTATTTGTACATGCTCGGGGCGGTCGGCTATCCAGACAATGGCCTCAGCAATATCGTTTCCTGTCAATGGCGTATATCCCCGGTAAAAGCTATTAGCCCTTTCTTTGTCACCATAGAAGCGCACCTGTGAGAACTCGGTCTCCACCAGGCCGGGAGAGACCGTCGAGACTCGTACGGGTGTATCAACTAAGTCGATACGCATCCCCTTGCTCAGAGCATCGACGGCATGCTTGGTGGCGCAGTAGACATTGCCCCCGGGATAGACCTCATGTCCTGCAATCGAGCCGATATTAATGATGTGCCCCCGTCCACGGGCAACCATACCGGGAATAACCGCCCGGCTGACGTAGAGAAGCCCCTTGACGTTGGTGTCGATCATCTCTTCCCAGCCATCGATATTGCCGTCGTGTAGCTTCTCTAAACCTCGTGACAGTCCGGCGTTGTTAACCAGAATATCGATCGCCTCCCAGTCAGGCGGGAGGCTGCCAATGGCTTTCTCGACTGCCTTCTGGTCCCGGACATCAAGCTGTATCAGGTGAGTCTCCACAGACAGCTCAGCGGCCAGCTTCTCAAGCCTTTCAATCCGTCGGGCGGCAAGGATCAGTCTGACGCCTCGCTCGGCGAATTTACGGGCACAGGCGGCGCCAATTCCTGACGAAGCGCCCGTGATCAGCGCTATCTTGTTATCCAGATTGGACATTCTCTTCTCCTCGTTTTTCAGCCCCGAATGTAACCCATTTGCTCCGGCCAGTCAATCAATCGAAGCGGCACGCGGGGGACATTCAAGCTCTTGGTGTCTGTGGACTTCTAAAGATCGTCCCATAGATAACATCGTGGCACTGTGGTGCTCTGTATACCCATTCCGCGTAACGGGCGGCCTTGCGTCGCCCGGTGCTCGGCAGGGACAAGCCCTGCCGCTACGCGAAAAAAGAAGCTGTCGACTTTTGGTCTTTTGGGGAACCTCTTTGTGGCTGCGTGCCGCTCTTCCGTACATGCTCTTAGGTATTGACTCTTGCACATATTGTATAGGAGTGTGACAATACTGTTATAGACTTCCTTGGAATCTAAGCCTACAAGGGGGAAAGCTGTGCCACTAACAGTAAGTCCCGCAACATCTTAACATCCCACCTTTTCTTCCCGCCCGCAGGAGCTACCGGCATACAATATGCAGCCTCAACAACTGGAGAAAGGGCTAAACTCTTTCCGACCTCTACCCGATAGAACGGTCATGGCCTGATGCCTGAATCCTCCGGGTAGGCGGAAAGACTGCTGGGAAGGAAAGGCAATGGCTACCGGTAAGAAGAGACGCAGAAGGATTGGATTGCCGAGGAAAACCTATTGGCACCTTTATAGTTTGCAGAACCTGCAGTCGGAAAAGCTGACCATAGTGGTAAACAAGATCCTGAACCGAGAGTACATCCTGATTAAGTGATTGGGGTGGTTTTATCTTGACAGTAAAGATTTGAGGCCATACCTTTGCAGCTTATTCTCGGTTAGGCAGTGATAATCGCTGCTTTTTGTGCACTTAGACGTAGTTTGTGGGATGTTAATTGATGTGGAAAAATAAGCTCACTTTGATGCTGATTCCCGGTGCGACGGGGATTCTGAAACAATTGAGAATACCTGTCGCCGCCATCTACCTGGGTATTGGCGTCATCGTTTCGCTGATGTTCTCCAGCTTTTTCTTTTCGGCCCAATTTTTCACCGACAAAGTTGCCGACAAAGAGCTTCAACAACTTCGCGCCGAAAACCTCCAGTTGAAAGACCGATATGAACAGATGCGCTGGTACTTGGCGGAAGTAGAAGATCGCTACAGTCAGCTGGTCAAAAAGGAAATCCACCTTCGTTCCATATTTGACCTTCCGGAAATCGAGCCGCAGCAGCGGCAGCTTGGTGTTGGCGGCCCGGTTCCTTCGACCGTGGCGTCAATGTCGGAAACGGAGGCAACGGCGGTGGCAACTGAAGTTGAAGTTGACCGGCTGCTGAAGCTCTCTGAATTTGAACTTGAGAAATATGCGGAAGTCGAAACCTCTCTTATCGACCTTAAAGACCGCCTTGACCATACGCCGTCGATCTGGCCTGTCAAGGGGTGGCTATCCAGTGGCTATGGGATGAGGCTCGATCCTTTTACCGGCTACAAGGAGATGCATAGCGGTATCGATATCGCCAATCACCGAGGTACTCCTATTATTGCTACTGCTGACGGGAGCGTCGCGAGTATCGGCCAAAACAGCGGGCTGGGGAAAACGGTTGTGCTTAATCACGGTTATGGTTTCCGAACCCGGTACGGCCATCTGCGCGAAATCAAAGTCAATCGGGGTCAAACTGTGAAGCGGGGAGACGTTATCGCACTGATGGGGTCGACCGGCTGGGCCACCGGCCCGCATCTGCACTACGAGGTCATCCGAAACGGTAAAACCCTTAATCCTATCAAGTACATCCTCAACGATATGTAACACGATCCGTCAGGGTCATCTGGCACCAAGCTTGCAGGTCGGGTTCCAATAAATCCGACATTCGCTGCTGTATCGTCCCAGAAATAACTCGCAAAATAACTTGCGTATTCTGTTGACAATGGCTTTCCCGTCGGGTCTGAAGACCCGCCGGGCACAGAAGAAAGAATACTGGCGGTTGTGGTGGTGTCGGGCGACCCCGCCCGACACGCAGTAGCGAAGGAGCTGTCATGCGGGGTCGCATGACAGCTCCCCTGATTGGTTACTTCATAGAACACACCTTAGTGTCAACCCGTTAAGTGTGGCTCAGCCGGTCAAAAAGACGGGCGAAGTTTTCAGCCAGATTCTCCGAGGAAAATTCTCTCGCATAGCCGGGCAAGGGGACGATGTCAAGGTCGTTCGTTTCAAAGAGCGTGATCTGTTGGCACAAAAAGTTGGCTGCGCCGGAGATGTTGTCATCAGAGAAGCAGAAACCGTTGCCGGATTGTTCGACCAGTTTTTCAACTTCACTCCCCGGCGGCACCGCGGCTAAAATCGGCCGACCCGAGGCCAGAAGGGTATATATCCGCCCGGGAGTAACGCCCCTTTGCTTCAGCGACGGCAGCCCAAGGTAAAACAGCGAGGCCTGTGATAAGATTGATATGGTATCAGCTCTTTTTTGAAACAGGCGAAGGTCGCATCGATCCTTAAGACCATACTCTTCAAGCTGGGCCTTCAGCCATTCGATATCGACCCTACCCACCTGGAGCAGTTTGATTTTGTTGAATAGATCTGGCTCTGTCTCACGAACAGCCGCCAGCACCTTCAACAGGGGTTGAATCGGACAAATCTCGTTAAACGTCCCAAGCAGACCAATAACGTAGTGTTCGCTGCTTTTCGGCGTTTGCCACAGCCGGGCCAGGTCGCTGTCATAGCTGTTGTATATGACCTCATCAGCTTTGACATACTCGGCAATTGGCGGGTTCACGGCCGTTACGAGTGACGCCTGCCGCCTTATTGTTTCCAGGAGGTCCAAAGCCTTCACGGTCTGTCTCTGGTCTTGATATGTTTCCTCAGCTTTGTGGAGAGTCCAGAAGTCCCTGAAGTCGGCAACCCACGGCGTGTCGAACTCAGTGGATAATTGTTTGGCTACCAGGTGGTTCGAGACCGGGGGTGAGGTTGAAATAATGACGTCATAGCGATTATTGGAAGACAGCGTCCGGCCCAGTCGGATAGCCGGTTTTACCCAGCCTACTTTATGGTCGGGAAAGAACCTGTCGGATACTTTTTTGCCGCGGCGAACAATGACGTCGCGCACCTTTCTGATGCCCAGCAGATACATCAACCGTTGGGGGTCGTACGATCCAGCCCGGTAAATGCGGCTGGTATCCAGGCCCTCCAGCAATTCCGGTTCCAGGACCCGGTACGTTACCGGCTTGACGGTGAGCACGTCACACTCGTAACCGTACTGGGAAAGATGTTTGAACAGCGCCAGGGGGCGCCCGACGGCGGGTCCTCCTACCGGTGGGAAGTCGTAACAGACGAGAAGGACCCTGCGCTTTTTCAACGGCGGGCGCCTCCCGCTAAGTGTTCCATAATGGCCAGCTCCTCAGCGACGTTCTCTTCAAACACTGCTTTCTGTTTTACCCGCGCCAGATTCTTTTTGCGCATCTGCTGGTGTGGATCCTGCTCTTGAAGCAACCTGGTCATCAAGGCCTTCAGGTCTTCGTGATCATGCTGCTTGAAAAGATACCCACTCTCGGAGCTTAGCCATTCCCTTACCCCCGGTATGTCCGCGGTAATGGGCAAAAGGCCAAGCGCCATGGCCTCAATCAACGACGCCGGCGATGAGTCCGTAGTCGAGGCGGAAAGGTATATGTCGTGGTTGGCCATAAAGGGCAGGAATGCCTCTCGAGGCATTTTATCATAAAATTGCAGCCCCCCTGGGGTCAGGACCTGCGCCTGCCGGCGAAAATCCTCGGCCAGGCTGCCGAAATTGGTGAAGGTTATCTCTATCCTGCCTTCGCTTAGAAGAGGCGCCAGCGACTGAACGATGAACCGATTGTTGTACAGTTTTTCCTGGGTGCGGGGGACTATAATTCTCAACGGATTTTGGAAGGTATAGCTTTGTTTGTGATGGGAAAGGAATCTTTTTTCAATCCCCCAGGGGATAACTCTCCTGGATTGAAGAGGTGCCAGTTCCTCGGCAGCCGAAACGAGATACTGAGAATCACCTATGACACAATCGGCAGCTTTCAGTGCCAGAGTGGGTTTCATCTTGTGAAGAAATGACTTCTTTGGCGCCAGAAGAATATCGCCACCCCACAGGTTTAGTACGATCGGCGTTCTCTTCCCGATAGTCGCCAGAGCCACCGAAAAACCATACCCGGCGGCATAATGGGGGTTGATAACGTCCGGTCGAAAACGATCTATGAGTCGACGGATTTGTACTGCCGCCAGTGAGTAATGAAAGACACGATGAGGCCCTTTAGGTTTGAGGTGGAAGTGGTGCAGGTGTCCCCGCTCCAGGGAAGCGACCAGTACGTGGCATCCCTGACGGCGCAGTTCGGCGGTGAAACGCTCGGTATGAAACGAACTGCTTTTGGCCAGAAGGAGAATTTTCAGCGCTTGCTTCAAAGAAACCTTCCCAGCCCTCTTTTCATCACGTAGCAACAGTAGTGAACCGGCTTCCCTCCCCATCGCTTCTTGTAGTAGGCCAGCCCTTCAGCCCCCGCGGGGGTCGTGCCCTGGTTGAACTTGGTGATCCCCCGCTGGGCCATCTTGCGGCACATCATGAACCGGATATACTGATTTGGCTTAAGGAACGAAAATGCCTTGTCGAAATAAACCTGCCACCCCTGCAGGGTGGTATTTTCGATGAGGTAAATGTGTGAACTGGCCGGGCAACCGTTATGCTCACACCAAACCCACTGGATGCGGTCGTCCTCACGCGCCAGGTCTGCTACGGCTTTGAAAAAACCCGGACTGTATGCCGGGGTCTGGCCGTGCCGTTTTTCCGTCGACCTCATCAGCTTAAGGAAGCGCCTGTGGTGCAGATTCCAGTCGAACGTTACTGCCTGAATACCCTCACGGACCGCCCTTCGAATTTCGTATTGCAGTTTCTTATCCGGCGGCTGCCAGTCCGGGCCTGAGATGTCCATCAGTGTGGTGGTACGCGCTTGAATGTTGAACCTCAAATCAGCCGGCAAAGATTCATAGAAATCATAGATGAACAGCTTGAGGTAGCGCCGGTCGGCCAGCGCATCAAGCACCATCCGGGCGATCCGTTCTCTATCGACTGTGATATCCGGATTATAGAAGAGCCGGGCGTAGCACCCAGCAGGCATGGCATAAAACCGTTTAAGCGGTCTAATGCCAAACTCGACACCGGGAAGGACGGCCACTATCCGGTTGCCTTGTTCCACCAGCCAATAGACCGGTTTCCCGCCAAGAGTGCACCATAGATTGGCGAACCCGGGCGAACCAAAGAATGAGTCCCCGATCAAGGGAGCGACGTCATCCCATGAAATGCGTGAGAGGGGTTGGCATGACACTTTCATTCTTCACGCACCAAAAGGACTTTGCCTCTGCCCACATTGCCGTCCTTGTCGGTGAGTATGTACACGTAGACACCAGAAGCAACTTGTTGCCCCTTCTGGTTGCGGCCGTCCCAGGGCGTGTTGACGGGAAACTGGGCCACCAACTCGCCGGCGACGGTAAAAAGACGCACCGTGCCCTTTTGGGAAAAATTGAAATTCAGCCGGTCGCTTTCGGAGCGGATGACAAACGGGTTAGGGTAAGCGACTACATCCTCGATTTGGGAAGTGAAACGACTTACCCCCGATCGCAAGATGGATATGCCAGCCGGGGTGGCCACGTACAAATCGCCGGTAATCGGGTCCAGGGCCAGGTTGGTGATGTCGTCAGATACAAGGTCGCTGTTGTGAGTCGTGTACACTGTAAACGCGCCGGTGGCACCATCGATTCGAGCCAGGCCGTTTTTCGAGCCGATCCACAGATTCTCGCGGCCGTCAAAGGCAAGGGCGGTAATATCCGGGCCAATCCCCGGTGGGGGGGTAACATCCGCAAATCGGTCCAGGTCCCACCGGGAGAGACCAAAGTTAGTGCCGACCCACAGGTTTCCCTCGGGGGAGAATTTGACCACCCGAATGTTATTTGAAATCAAACCGGAATCCACAGTATAATGCCGACAGTCACGCCCAGCGGCGTCAAAGGGGTCATCGCCGAGATAACACACGTATACGCCCCCCCCTATGGTGCCAACGGCGAGCCAACCGCGGTGGCAATCTATCGAGTTGACAAGCTCACTGGTAATACCGTCATCCGCGCCAAGCGAGTCCCAGCCGGAGGGGCTGTGCAGGTTATCCAAGTCCCCAATCGCTATCGGATACCCGTTTACAGCTCGGTAGCAAGCGGCATAAATGTATCTCCCGTCGGTGGCCAGTCCACGAACCACTACATACCCCGGGTCAGAGTCAATACCCCGCAAACTGGAATTGGTCTCGTCGTAGTTGACAGCGGTATCCTCCTCGATGACCCACACCCCGCTTCCCCAGGTGGCAACCCAGGCGTTGCCCGAACAATCCAGGACCACTTCCATTGTTGAAGAGCGGACATCATGTACTATCCAGGCCTCAGCGACGTATTGAGCGGCCTTCCGCTTGGTAAACCCAGCCGTGATCACTCCCTCGGCATTCACCGTTAGGCCTGACACGTCGTTTCCAGGTGGGCCGGTGTACGGATATTCCACAACAACACCGGCCGAATCTCGGTCGTGATAGATCCCCTCGCCGCTGAAACCTACCCAGCGGAAGGCGCCGTTGTTCAGGCCGGTGTACGGTGACGACGGCAGCCCCTCGTGCAAAGGATAACTGAACCGTGAATCTGCAAACGCTCCCATCGCGTAGCGATAGTAGAAAAACAAGGTGTCGTTTTCGACCTTCAGGTCGGTTAACCAGGTACCCAGCCAGCTTGGCGTCCTGGTAAAGGTGGTGTCGCCGGGCGACCGGTCGAGGCGAAACATCCCTTTCGCGGTGGCAAGGTACAAGGCCTGTTCAAACCAGACGATCCTTCGTATATCCTCGGTATCCAGTTCGGGGTAGTTGTCGATACCGAATACCGTCCAGGCAGCCGGCGACTTCAACCGTGCGGGATTTGTTTTCTCCGACACCGCCAGCCCGGAGGAAGTGGCTATCCAGATGGTATCACCAACCAGCAGGATGTCGTTCACGATCGGGTTGGGGTTGAGGTTGCCGAACTGATGGTAACTATCCTGGATCTGGCCGCCGTCGATTGTCTTGGAGAACAGCACCAAACCGATTTCGGCGCCGATCCAGAGGTTGTCCCCATCGTCAACCACACAATGCAGCGGCAGCAGGCTGTTGTCCTTCTCAAAGAGAAACTGCTTCGAATTCCCCTCGGTGAATTTTATCAGACGACCAAAACCGGTCACCCATTTCTGCCCGTCAGCATCTTCGATGATGTCGGTGATATCGGTCGTCCCCAGACCGTCGAGGTTATCAAATTTTCTGCCCGGACTGTCGACGTCGGTGACGGCTAAAATCCCCCCGGACGTAGCTACCCAGAGCGTGTCATTTATGAAACGCATCCGCCGCACATCTTTAAACGAGGTGATCGTCTTCCACTCTGCCTCAACAGCCCCGGGGAGACCCGGCAGGGCAATCAGAGATGCCGTGAGACAAAAAAGAAAGCAGCGTTTGAGGCCAGAACTCTTTTGCCGATCCATGACAAAAGTAATATACCGATTATCAATAGCGTTATCAAGAACGACCAGCGCCCGGCTACGTCTCCCATTCTGGTGTAAACGGAATACCCGTCGAGCCTGCCGACTTTGCCTCGCATAGCGGCTACTTCGTACACCTTCAGTTGCCCTCTGATGCGGCCGTAGCCGTCGACAATGTAGGTCAGACCGCTGTTGGCAACGCGGGCAAACCAGCAGCGGTTTTCAACGGCCCGGGTGATAAAGATCCGCGAATGCATGTGGATACCGACGGAACGCCCGAACCAGGTGTCGTTGGTAATGCCCACAATGAAATCGGCGCCATCGCGGATCATTTGCCGCACATACTCCGGGAAGGTCGTTTCAAAACAAATCAGGACACCATAGCTGACCTCGGGAAGGTGCAACAGAAAGGCGGAGTCACCCGGATAGAAATCAGACCACCACTGAACAGAGTAGCGGTCGATAAAGGTCAGGTACTTTCTCAGAAACTTCTTCTGCAGAAAGGGCAGGTAATCCTGGTAGGGAACGTGCTCGGAAAACGGCACCAGTTTGACCTTGTCGTAGCGCCGCTCAATCGTCCCGGACGGATTGACCTGATAGCAGGAATTGTAGTAGCGTGGTTCTCCGTTAACATGCTCTGCTCCCAGAGCGCCGACCAGATGATACCCCTCCGACTTCCTCACGATGTCACTCACCCGCGCCCGGCAGGGCTGGCTGTGGGAGAGGTAGCAGGGAGCCGAGGTTTCCGGCCAGATATACAGCTTGACGGAACTGTCGGCCACCGACTGCGTCAGTGAGTCGTACAATTGAAAGCTGTGCTCTTCATTCCCCTTGGCCCATTTCACATTGAGCGGAACCGAGCCCTGGAGAAGGGCGACATCCAGCGTCCCCTCTATGGGGAAGCGGGGCATTTCAATCCACCCATAGGCGATCAAGCCGACGACTATGGCAACTGACGCCAGACCAGAGGTAAACCGCCTTTCCAGTGACAGCGACCTGCGGAAGATTTGCCAGATCAGGACATTCACGATCACAATCAAAAAGGAGAGGCCGTGCACAGAAATTACCGAGACGATCTGTAGGATGTACAGGTAATACGCCTGCGTGTAGCCCAGGTCAGACCAGGGGAAGGCAAACTCGGAAAGCGTCCGGAAGTATTCCATCCCGACCCACAAAAACGGAAGCGAGACAAAGGCGAGAAGGGGCTTTATATGGAATAGACGGTGAAATGTCATCAGTATGACGGTATAGTAAAAGGCTACAATAACCACCGCCGTGACCATTCCCGGCGGTGTGACGAGCGCCACCCAGTAAAGGGAAAAGAGGTTGAAAAAGAAGGCAAAGAAGCAGGCGGCTTTGAACGTCTGCCACCCCCTCAGCGAGGTGATAATCATCAACGGTCTGACCAGTGCAAACCAGGCCAGAAAGCCGAAGTATTCAGGGTAAAAGGCAAGCGACAACAGAAACGACCAGATTGTCAGCTCCAGCCGCCGCTTGCGTATGCCGATGTCAGCTGGAAGAAAAAAGCGGCCGATTCTGGTGAGAATACCTTTCAGAGAATTAACCTCGTCTCTTTCCTTAAACGGTTCTGACTATTTTGCCTTAAAAGCTAAGAAATACTTCCCGTTTTACAAGCTTTTCCGAGTTGATAGATAGGCCTTACTGCGGGAAATTTAATCTACCTGAAAAAGCTAGGGAGCAGGCAGGCATCAAATCGACACTATCCGGACAGCCGGTACCCTGTGCGGCGGCGGTACTTTCCGTTGACACGGTCCATCATTTTTTGGGCCACGAATTCCCGCCGCACGGTGCAGTAGTCATCATGGTGTCGTAAAATGATCTTGTTGACCTCATCTTCGCTGTAAAGGCGGTTCGGCTCAAATTGAGCCAGGATGTACTCAAGCAGAAACTTGCGTTTGCTTCGCTGCGCCGGCAGTTTTTCGATATGGTCATCCTTGACAAAGTTGGCCATCACCTTCTGCCTGGCAGATGCCTTCGACCTTTTGTTTGAGTGTCGCTCCAGCCATTCGTAAACGGATTTCTCTGGTATTCGCCAGTCCTTGCCGATTTTGTAAGCGCTGATTTCACCGGCCTGCACTTTCCGGGTAATAACCTGAACATTCATCTTGAGCTTTTCGGCCAGCTCAGAGGTAGTGAAGAACTCGGTGTTTTTGATAATACCTTCGCAGTATTCCACGCAGTATCTCCTTTCCAGTTGCGGGGGATAATACGGTGCTGCAGGACACTGTCAAATATTTTTTTGTACTTTGCTGTAATATGAATGTGTTAGATACCTGTTACTGGCTCTTGTCACATGGAAAGTTAGTCGTTGTTTTACTGCCCGCCTTCATTGCACCGATGGTGGTAATCTTTCCCGGCAAGCCTTTTTTGGTGAACTGCGGTCATCTGGAATAGTCAAGGGGAAGATAATAATTCTGACAGGAGTCCGGTTAGTGTTGAAAAACAAGGCCGGCCTTTCTGAATAAAAAGCATTAAGTTGTTTCTACTTAGAGAGTTAAGCGCAAAATAAAACTAAACGGCTTTTCATGGTTTTTATGCTTTTTAGGAACAGATACTCAAATCAGAGCTTGACAGGCATGAAGGATGCAGTATATTTTTGTGGTAGCCTTCCAAGAATGGATCAGGAACCAGTCCGCCTCCGCTACCTGTGTACGTTTGTGTCGGAGACTGGAACAGGCTGGTGAAATCAGTTGCATAGTTAGGTGACCGCGAACAACTATTAGTGGAAAAGCCGCCGGGCGGTGTTTGATTCCAACAGTTGAAGCCACCAACCTTACAAGGAGGTGACTATAATGAGTTCACAAAATGAACATGGATTTGGCCGGGAAAGGTCGAGAGCCAGGTATATCCACAGTATCGACAGAATAGCTCAGTTGACCGACGCCGAAAAGGTCAGCCTTAAGGAAGTGACCAAACGTTACGCTTTCCGGGCCACTGACTACTATCTGAGCTTAATTGACTGGAATGACCCGAATGACCCGATCCGGCGACTGGTCATTCCCCATCAGGACGAGTTGATTGACTGGGGTGATCTGGATGCTTCTAAGGAAAGCAAGGTCACTGTCCGTAAGGGCGTTCAGCATAAGTATAAATCGACCATTTTACTGCTGGTGAACGAGGTTTGTCCTGCCTTTTGCCGCTTCTGTTTTCGCAAACGGTTGTTTATGAACCACAGCGATGAGGTAACATACGATGTCAACCCCGGCCTGGAGTATATCCGGCAGCACCCCGAAGCCGACAACGTTCTCTTGACCGGGGGGGACCCGATGATGTTGCGAACCTCCGAGCTGGAGAGAATCATCGGCGCCCTGCGACAGATCGAGCACGTGAAGATTATCCGCCTGGGGTCCAAGACACCCGCCTACAACCCGTACCGCTTTATCAATGATGATGCTCTCATAGAGATGTTTAGCAGATATTCCAAGCCCGAACGACGCATCTACTTGATATGCCATTTCGATCACCCTAAGGAGCTAACGCCTCAATCGCGCGAGGCCATGCGAAGACTGATTGAAGCCGGCGTTATCTGTGTCAATCAAAACCCTATCGTTCGTGGTGTCTCCGACAACCCGGAAACCATGGCTGAGCTCTGGAATGAGTTGTCCTACATGGGAGTACAACAGTATTACATCTTCCAGGGACGCCCCGCGGCAGGTAACTACACTTATGAAGTTCCGATTTCCGAGGGCTACCGCAAGGTGGAACAGGCCAAACGGAAATGCTCCGGCCTGGCTAAGCGGGTCAAGTACGTTATGTCGCATGAGTCGGGCAAGATCGAGATTGTCGGCTTAGATCATCGATTCATCTACCTGAGATACCACCGCGCGAAGTTTCCCGAAGATGAACAGCGCTTCTTCGTTTGCCACCGTGACGATGACGCCTTCTGGCTGGATCAGCTCAGGCCGGTAAGCGGTTATCGGAACAACTACTACCGAGGAAGCTATCGTCCCGCAGCCCCGTACATAGACCAGCGCATCGGCTGAGCGCTGGTTTACAAACGGCAGCGATTGCATACATATATATTATACGTAAAAGCGCGTGAGGATTTTCGTCACAAGTGACAGCAAAACAACTATTCCTTTACAACGAGAGTTGCGATGTCAGGAAGACCAATGAGAGAAAAGAAAAAGATCATTGCGATAACTGGAGGTATTGTCTCGGGTATTTTGATATTTGGGTTCTTACGTACACAGTTGAGCGGTCTTGAATTTTTAATTGCTGCGATGGCACTATTCCTGATCGGTATGCTGATTATCGGGATCAGGTCAGGCAGAAATAAGTGAGCTGTTCTCCAAGCGTAAAGGCCTTTCCCAAGACCTATGGTCAGGGGAAGAAAGAGTACAATGGTTTGCATCCTAAGTAACCAGCAAACAGCGATTTTTTGAACGATGGAGTTACATGTCGTTAAAACTAGGTGACAAAAGGTTAATCGTCATCACGATTGCTATTATTGCTATTGTGTCACTCTGTATAGGTTGGCTGTTGCATCCGGAGCTAGGATTTTCTGGATTCCTGTTCGTCATAGTGATCATAGCTATCGCGACTGGCTACAACATTCTGAAAGTCTTGCGGAAATAAGCGCCCCGCTCCCCAATATCGTGAAAGGCAGATCCGAGGCAGCCAATTATCGGCAGGTCTCGGGGAGACCTACCCTACTCGATATGTCAGTTCTCCAATAATAATCTATATAAGCGCCTTATCCACAACAAGTTGTACCTGCTGCAGTTCGCCACACTCAATAGATCAACCTGCAAAATAATGTGAAAGAATAGTGATTTTTTACTTGACAGGGGCACAAATGTGCAGTATCTTAGCTGTGAGCCGATAAAGAGAAGGAAGGAGTCTGATGTGCGTCAACCGAAGATTGAAGGAAATCGCTTCACGGCAGAGATAACAGATGGTGTCGGTCAATTTATGTCATTTAAGACTGAGCCGTCTTCACAGTGGCCAAGCCGCTTTTATGGTGAAGACAAAACAGGCCATGCCTGCTGCCCCGACTGCGGCGGCGGGATGGTTCGGTTGGGAAGCTGTTTTAGTTGTCCGTCGTGCGGCTACCAGAACTGCGGGTAGGTGGCAAGGCCACTTTTATTATGAGTCAGGCGGATGGCAAATCATGAAGAGGGGAGAGTGTTATGAGACTATCTGATTTAGACAAATGGGGCATACCGGAGAGAATCATTGAGATATGGCGCGAGCGGCAGGGCGAGTCGCTTCTGCCGGTGCAAAGCAGAGCCGTCCGAAAAGGTTTGCTGGGAGAGCCACAGGACAGTCTCGAACGAGGCCCGGTTCGAATGCTCATTTCCGCTCCGACCTCGTCGGGCAAATCCTTTTGTGCCGAGATGGCGATGGTGAAAGCTCTCACTCATCGTCGGAAGACGGTCATGCTGGTGCCGCTAAAATCCCTGGCCGAGCAGAAGCATAGCTTGTTTCAGGAAACCTATGGTCCACTTGGTGTAAAGTGTCTGGTTGTAACGGGTGACCACCCGGAAAACGACAAGAGATTTGCCGACGGCGACTACCAGATAGCAGTCGCCATTTATGAGAAGTTCGACCTGCTTTTGACCGCCGCACTGGACAGTTTGAAGAACATTGGGCTGGTGGTCGTCGATGAAATTCAGACCGTTGCCGAGCCCGGCAGGGGGGCGCTGCTGGAAAGACTCTTAACGAAAATCCTTTCATCGGTTTATGAGCCGTCGTTGGTCAGTCTCTCGGCCGTGATTGGCGACAGCGCCTGTTCGGCCGGGCAGCTCGCTGAGTGGCTGGGGGCTGTGTTGGTTGAAGAGACAGCCAGACCGGTTGACCTTGTCCGGGGCGTGGCGGCGGAAGGCACCTTCTGCTATCGCTCGTACAATAGCGGCCTCGACGGCAGCGAACCTTTCGTGAAAATCGAGGCCGCTGAGGAGCCGTTTGATGCCTTCATTCAACAAATCAAGTCCGATACTGGCTCGACGCTGGTGTTTCTCAAGTCACGCCGGGAGACGGTTGACTGCGCCTTCAGGCTGGCCGCCGCCGTCGGCTGGCCTGAAGCCAAAAGGGCGCTGGAGAGCTTAGGTGAGGAGGAGCCGTCGTTTCTGGTTCGTTCTCTTCGCCAGGCGTTGACTCGCGCAGTGGCCTTCCACAATGCCGACCTTTCTCCCCGGCAAAGGGCGATCATTGAACAGGCGTTTATTGATAGAGAAGTCAAAGTGATATTCTCCACCACGACCCTGGCCCTGGGCGTCGATTTACCCGCTGACACCGTCTATCTTGAAACGGTCAAGTATTCTTCGGGTGAATACAACACCCGACCGGCGCTTGTCCCTGTCACTCGGGCTGAGTTTGACAATATGACCGGTCGCGCGGGAAGGCTCAGAGACGGCAATAACAAGCCGGGGCGCGCCATTGTGCTGGCCGACTCGGATTTTGACCGCGAAATCCTCTGGGAGAACTACATTGCCCCCGACCGGCCGGAGCCGATAGAGTCCGCTTTCAACAGTATGCCGCTTGAGGATTGGCTTCTCAATATGATTGTCAGCGGCCTGGCTTCTGATACGGCCTCTGTAAAAGGTCTATTCAGCAAAACCTTCTTTGCCTGTCTGAGCGGGGAGCAAAAGGCGCCGGATTTTGAGGCTTCACTGGCGGCTCTTTTGAACCATCATCTAGTCACTACCAATAACTCAAACAGCGAATTTTCGGCCACTGCCCTGGGACAGGCAGCAGCCAGGGCCAGCCTGTCGGTTGCACAAACCGGATATTTGCTTGATAAGCTTGAATCAATTCACCCTCAAACCCTCTCCGGCTGGACGGCTCTGGCTCTCAGCGCTTCCGGGTGGACGCTTCCCCCCGGCACACTGACCGGTTTTGAACTCTCCGACAACGTCCCGATGAAAATGCTCCATCAGCACTTTGACCATCTGCTTGAGGAAGCCGGTATCCTTCTGGGGGAGGACTATCGTCGAGAGCCCCTCTCGTATATCAAAGCGGCCAAGTTGAAAGCGTTTCTGTTGCTTCACGATTGGAGTTGCCTGGTGCCGGTGCAACGATTGGAGGAGCGTTTTCAAATGCACCTCGGGCAGATCATGGCCTTGGGTGAAACAGCCGCTCACCTCGTTTCCGGGCTTGGTCTTCTAGTTGAGGCGAGCGACAACCGGACGCCGATGCGGGATGAGCTCGGACGGCACGCCTTCAGTCTGCGTTTCGGAATGCCCTCCAACCTTATGCAACTGCATTCTCACTTCGGAGAGATTCTCAACCGCAGTGACTTTTCCGCTCTGTGCAAAGCGGGAGTAGAAAGCGTGGTTGATCTGAGCGAGCTTTCAGGTGAGCAACTCGATGAGATCATCCGGCCTGGCGGCCCGCCCTGGGGCGGACAAGGACGCCGACCCGGAGGCAAGCTAAAGTCATTAAAAGAGAAACTCAAGTTACTACACGAGGAGGTTGCTATGCAATCACACACT
>Ga0209986_10001080_pt1 | contig 26531 bp, 17 predicted proteins | sample BlataG_FD_183168 | JGI IMG/M metagenome (GOLD analysis project Ga0209986, IMG submission 183168) | Deep subsurface microbial communities from Black Sea to uncover new lineages of life (NeLLi) - Black_00105 metaG (SPAdes) (version 2) | ecosystem: Environmental > Aquatic > Marine > Oceanic >... | reverse complement strand
ATCGAAGCATAACCGGTGATCATCATAACCTCGGCGTCCTTGAGGTTCTCGCGAACATGTCTGATCAGATTCAGGCCATCAACCCGTGGCATCTTGTAGTCCGTGATAACGAGGTCAATCGGTTCCATATCCAGAACCCGGAGCGCTTCCTCCACTCCTGACGCCGTATATACCTGGTAACCATTTGAGGTCAGGTTTCGCTGAAGTACCTCCAGCGTCTCCAGGGCATCATCCACCACCAGTATGCGTTCCTTTTTCCCAGGTTCAGCCATTCCTGATTCCTTTTTCGCTCGGCGCCGCTTGCACCGGTAGTCGAACTGTGAACTTCGTTCCCCGACCAACTTCGCTTTCGACCTCAATTGTTCCTCCGTGAGAGGTGACAATGCCATGAACAACGGACAAGCCCAGGCCCGTTCCTTCGTCAACGTCCTTGGTTGTGAAAAACGGGTTAAAGATATTTTTCATTACTTCGTCGCTCATACCGGTGCCGGTGTCTTCAACAGTCAGCAGCACTCGACCATTGTCGCGGGCAGTGGTGATTGTCAGGCGGCCGCCGTGGGGCATTGCTTGTATCGAATTAACCACCAGGTTGGTCAACACTTGAAGCAGTTGCGAGCGGTCGGCCGTGATCTCAGGCAGCCCCTCTGACAGGTTACGCACCAGCTCGATCCCAATCTTGGCACACCTGGACTGAAGAAAATGCAGTCCATCTTTCACCAAGCTGTTGAGGTTCACCCAAGTTTTCTCCGGAATGGTTTCCCTGGCAAATACCAGGAGTTTCCCTATCACCTCACGAGCATGCAAAGCGGCGGAGACTATTTTTTCTATGTCCTGCCGGGTCTGGCCGGCCAAGCCATGATCCTTGGTGGCCAATTGGGCAAATCCAAGAATATTAGCCAACGGCTCGTTCAGTTCGTGGGCCAGCCCGGCTCCAAGCTGGCCGATCGTCGCCAGACGGTCGGCATGTCGCAGCTGTTCCTGTAACTTCAGTTTCTCATCTTCAGCCTGTTCCTGTTCGACAATGATCGATACCTCGCGGGCGATGGCGTCGATAAGATTGCGCTCTTCGTTTAAGAAGGGACCTTCGTCAAGCGGCGGCTTTTCCCAGATATAACCGACCTCGACAAAGCCTCGCTTTTTCCCATGTACAACGATATCAGCTCTTATGCTGTGGAATGGTTTCCTGAATCCTCTGGTAGCGTAGGCGCGCTCATCCAAAACAATCCGGGCGCAGCAGACGTCGGGATAAAGCCAACCAGGCGGGAGCAGCTCCACCGTTTTCTGCAATACTTCATCCAAAGAGATTTCCGGCTGTGCCACCAGCTTGGCAATACCGTAAAGACAGGTTAGCTCCTTGACCCGTTCCCGCAATGCTACCTGCAGGCGTCGGTGAGCCAGAGCGATCCCAAGAGTCTGAGCCAGACGTTCGCAGGCTTCGATCTCTCGTTCGACAAAAAGGCTCTTCTCCATTGACTCCAACTGCAACAGGCCGATACGTTCTAAACCGGCCTCCACCGCAATCAAAGCCAATGAGTGGGAACCCTTGCTGACTCTTATGCCTAACTCCTGGCTCGAGTCCTCGGGTTGAAGACCTTGAATCGAATGACCAGTCACATCGCCTGACCAAAGGCTACCATTCTCTGTGAACCATGGTAAAGATGAATCGAAGCGCTTGCCCACGATATCGCTGCACAACTGCTCCAGGGCGCTATTCCTGCCTGAACTCCACGTGAATTCACTGCCTTGATCACTCACTGGAGGTGTTTCTTCAAACCTGAAAGAATGCTTCACGTGTCGGCTCAACTCACAGCGGTAGCGGTGGCCGCGATCACTCAGCACCAGTCTAACCACATCACAACCGATGAATTCGATCAACATCTGCGACACTTCTTTAAGAAATTGTGCACGCGGAATGCCACTGTCGGCCCGTTCCAGTATCCGGTTGGATAGGGCCCGGAATTCTGCGGGCTGCTTGCAGCGATCCAGATTGGTACCGGCTCTTAATCTCCGATTCTTCATACTGGCCTACAATATATGTGCTAAGCACCAGAGGTGTCAACCGGAGGTTGGGGCACACGCGGTGAGAGTGACCTACAGAAAAGACGACCTGTTGACTGCCTAAACTAAGTGGTCTGGTGCCAGGGGGGCATAGATCATTGTTGTCTGAACGTCAGCGTGTACCTTCGGTTTCATCACGGTTGGCAGGTCAACACCTTGCATCACCAGTCGGTTGGCAAAGGTATGGCAGAGGGTATAGAGTCTGGTTAGGTCCTCAATCCCAGCCTGTTGACCGATCTTGATCAACTTTTCTCTGAGTTTTGTCCTGAGCTTACCACCATCCTTCGCACAGAAGACATACTTGCTCCGGCGCGTTGCTGCGTTATCCTGCCTGAGGCTCTGGAAAAGTATATAGAGCGCGTCGTTCATGGGGATCTCGCGCTCACCCTTCTTAGGCTACCAAGATTCCTTGTACCATATACTGATCTTGCGACGGTCAAAATTTATGTCAGCCCATTCAAGGTTTTCAAGCTTAACCTTGCGTGAACGCCAGAATATAGGACATTTATTATGCCGGCATCAATAGTTGCCGGATTCTTTTGCATAGATGAAAATATTCGGCCCCGGCCTCTCAACGTTTTTGAATCCGGCAAAAGGAACGTAAAAGAGGTCCTGCTGATCGAACACGTTCTCTTCCTCGCCAATGTCAATGGCATAAAAGGTATTCAGCAGCCGCGTAGCTTCGGAAACACGCTCCCCTTGCTGGACGAATTTCGTAACACTTTCCCGGACACGTTAGTATCCAGCACTGCTCGTCAGTTGACCGAGATTTTGGCCAAATGATGCTGCACTTCCCGCAAAGAGGCAGATCACCTAGTGTAGCGATTCACAACTCGAGAAGAGGCGAAAGTGAAGATATTTGAGTATATTGAGGTGTTTTATAATCGGGAACGCCGTCATTCAACCCTGGGCTACCAAAGCCCGGTTGACTTCGAACGGACGGCTACCCTAACTTAACTGGGTGTCTACTTTTTCGGAGGAAGCCCAACCCGGTGTAAACACGGATGGGATGGAACACCTCATCCTGATTGAATCTCCAAGCGACAGGGTCAAGCTCTGAATATGTACGAATTGATTCAAGTGTACTACATTCTCTGTTCTCCACAAGTTGTAAAACCTTTTCCCAATCTGTCAAGGCCAGGAAGTGCTCTTTATGTTTCTGTTGCCACACTCCTTGCTTATTCGTATAACTGATAGAAACTTGTAGGGCAGAAGCCTGAGTGCTTCTGCCGCAATCGGCAAAACCGCTAAAGGGTTTTGCCCTACATTGCGGTGGTCGATGGTGAGCGCCGGTGAGGTTAGCCGACGTTACCGATCTTGTAGAGCGTGCAACAGTCCTTATAGAGAGGTAGAGAACCATGCGTTTTGTGATCATTTCTGATACTCACTTCGGCGACCCTGAGGGTACTCTGGTGAGTTGCAAGGGTGATGTCCCGGAGATCGGCCAGCGATACGACGAGTTTAAGGAGCACGCCGGAGAGGGAAACGATTACCTGATTTTGCTCGGAGATATCCTGGATTTTTCCATCGAGAATTACAATGACGTGTACCCGGCAGCTCGGGTCTTCTTCCGTCAAATCCAGAAGGACGAAATTGCCAGTAAGGTGATTTACATTCCCGGCAATCATGATTTCGATCTATGGCACACGATTGAGTACGAAATCAATGTCATTTATCAGATTAAGCACGGACGACCGGTCAGCCCCTTCCGTATGTCCGTCCCGGGCGTGATTGATGATCGCTTTGGTAGTCCCGATCAAGGTTTCAGACTTTATCCCGGCCTGACGAAAAAGAGGGATCCGGAACAGTCGTCCTACGGCGGCCTGTTTCTGGATTCCATAACTACGTCCGCTAAAAGTCATCATGGCAAACCGACGAAGTTTATCTTCACCTATCCCAATCTATACATAGTCACCGACGAGGAATCGATACTCATCACTCACGGGCACTACCTGGAGCTCTACTGGGAAGTGCTGGGGGAAATTGCCCGGCTGGCTTTTGGAGACAAGCTCAACATAGCGAACCCGGACAGCCTTGCGATCAAGGAAATGGTGTCGATGAATTTCCCGCTGTGTCAACTGGCCTGCTCCGGGGTAGGACAGGCCGGGCCGCTTACCAAGGTTGTTCAAAAGGTGCAACGTGACGTTAAGGACAGAAAACCTGATGACATAAAGGATTTCCTTAATCGGCTGGATGATGCTATTGATACTCTGACTCCCTATCATTGGTGGGAGCCTCGGGAGTGGGGTGCGTATGTTGTCGCAAAAATTGCAAAGCTATTGTTGAAACACGAGCTCGGCAAGTATAAGGATACTCGCTACAACAAAGAATTCATGGAGAAGAAGGAGGTCCAGCGTCACTTTACCAGCTACTTCAAGGCCAGTTGCCGCGAAATTCGCACCATAAATGAGAAATTCGACCAGGCTATCCCCGATCCCCAAACCGTCATCTTCGGACACACTCACGATCCTGTTCCCTGGGGCGCCAGCACCCTCAACACCGAAAACTTTGATATCCCGGAGTTACCCAAGGTAATGCTCTATAACACCGGGGGATGGCTTAACCGACGAAAGAGCAACGAAGTTGAATTCTGCGGCGCCGAGGTCTTCACCTACCGCACAGGCGAAGGATTCAAATCCTACTCGATAGGGTATTAGCGGCGCTGAAATCTGTCGGCCTAAGGAATTCCCTGTAACTCTATTGAGGTGTGCGGGTTACGGCGAAATGGGTTTGTTTCGCAAAAAAAGTTTTTTTTGAACATGGGTTATCTTGTCAGGGACAGGTGTCGGGTTGCCTGTCCGCCTGTGACGGACGAGGAACCCGATCTACGAATTTGTCTTGCCATTTCCCGTTCCACTTGTCAAAAGGTTAAACCTCGCCGGTATTGCATAAACGTAGCCACAATGCCCCTTCTGTAATCGGGGTAGGGGCAGTAAACTACTTCAGATTTGTAGAAAATTTGTAAGCAGGTTTGTGGACACGGAGAAGGTCTTTAGCCGCGGGTCGAGGAAGTATGACGCAGCGCACGGGGACGGACGGCGGGCAGAGGAATAAGAAACCCACCGCAAGCGGTGGGCCACCCGACCAAGAATTGCTACTCAGCTTTTTTTCACTGAAAATCGGACTTAGCCTGTATATTATATATATGCTAAGAAATGTACCCAGAACAGTCGCTCTATGCAGCGCTATGATGCTCTTGCTGCCCCTAACCAGTCTGGCGCAGATAGACCTGCCAAGCCGACCAGCCGATAGCCCTGAGTATCAGATGAAAGAGGCGACGAATCCAAATCCGTCGGCGGTGAAAGTGGCACGGTTGCATTATTCCGGCGGCGGGGATTGGTACTGGGGTGGCTCAGCGGTGCCGAATCTGCTTAAGTTCCTGCGGGACAACACCGATTTCCCCGTCGACACCATCGAGCGGCAGGTGACGATTATGGATGCCGAGCTGTTCAGATACCCGTTTTTGTTTGCCACCGGCCACGGGATAATCCGTTTTTCCACGGAAGAAAAGGAACGCCTGCGTCAATATCTGGCGGGTGGAGGCTTTCTGTTTGTTAATGATTCGTACGGCATGGACCGTACTTTCCGCAAGGAAATAACCTCCCTTTTTCCGGAGCGGGAGGTGGTCGAGCTTCCCTTTGACCATCCGATTTACCATTGCTTTTATGATTTTCCCAACGGCCCGCCGAAAATCCACGAGCATGACAAGAAGGCGCCGCGGGGATATGCTATAATCCTGAACGGCCGGGTAGTTCTGTTTTTTCTGGTGGAGTCCGATATCGGCGACGGCTGGGAAGACCCCCAGGTGCACAACGACCCGCCCGAAAAAAGATTGGAGGCGCTCAAAATGGGCGTAAACATCTTGACGTACGCTCTATTATAGTTATATTAGGTATTGGTTCCTGCTTTTTTCACCGGCGGTCGATAGGGAGTAGGGAACGCCGTAGGCAACAAACAAGTCACCGAGGTTGAGACCATGACAAAAATAAACTCCAGCTTAGTGTTATTCAGAAGACTCAAAAACGTGCTGCTGAAACAACGGGTCGTTCTCTTTTTGGCGGGGCTATTGGCTACCGCCTCAGTGGTCATTCTCACCTCGGTTGCCCTTTCTTTTTTGGCCAACGTCATTATCCTCCCCGTCTGGCTGAAAGTAGCGTTGCTACTTTTATCTGGAATATTGTCTCTTTTCTTCTTCACGCGCTTTGCTGTGGCACGCTTGTTTGATGGCAACGTCGAGACTGTGGCAGTGCGGCTTGAAAGCAAGTACCCCGACCTCAAAGGCCGCCTGATTGCCGCTATCCAGTTCGCCCGGATGCAGGCGACGCCTGGTTATTCTGCTGAGCTAATGGCTTTGACCGAAAAGCAGGCCCTGCAAAAAGCCGGGCTGGTCAATTTCAATGAAGTTCTAACGTTCCACCCTCTTTTGAAAACCGGGCGCCTTTTTCTCCTTGCCGGTGTTCTGGCAGCGGCGCTGGTGATGGCGATTCCTGGCCTGTTCAGCTATTCATATGAGGTTTATTCCCACCCGACCACGGAGATCGCCCCGCCGCTAGGCTATAAAGTGGTGCCGATTCCCAGCTCGACCGAATGGGTTAAGTATCGCGACATCGAGATCGGCGCCGCCATTTTTGGAGACCGGCTCCCAAAGAAGGCGACTATCTATCATCGCTTAGTTGGTGGAAGCTGGCAACGGTCAGAGGCTGATTTAAGGACGAAAAAGAGCTTCTCCACCGTCAGCGGCGATTCTGTCATGGTTGGCATTACCTTGCGGCAGATCAGCAGGTCGTTTGATTACTATGTCGAGGCCGGGCGGGTTAAAACCGAAGTTCAAAAGATCGACGTCGTCGACCGCCCACGGGTGACCGGCATCAAGCTGTCGATCTTTTATCCGGATTATACCGAGCTTCCACCCACCGTCATCGATGAAAACAACGGCTCCTTTTCCGCGCTGGTCGGAAGCCGGGTGAATATGGAGGTCGAAACCAATCTGCCGATTCAACAGGCGGAACTGGTATTCGCAGACACAAGTCGCACTCCTTTGAAAGTCGCGGGGAAAAACGCGGAAACTGGTTTGCTGGTCGAGAAATCGCGGTCCTACCATATTCGGCTGGTTGACCACCTGGGGGAACAGAACCCCGACCCGATTGAGTATTACATCACGGCGGTGCCGGATGAGTACCCGTCGATCGACGTCCTTCGTCCGGGCTACAACGTCAATCTTAACGATGAGATGGTGCTGCCGTTGATGGTGCGCATTTTTGACGACTTCGGGTTTTCCTCGCTGGTGTTGAAGTACAGCGTGGTGTCACGCGGCCGGCAGTCGGAAGAAAATGTGGCGGTGCTGCACTTTTCCGACCGGATCAAGACGGAAGGGGACGTTGAGTTCAACTGGGATATGGACCGGCTTAACCTGTATCCCGGCGACTATGTCATCTACTACTTCGAGGTGGCCGACAACGACAAGATCTCCGGCCCCAAACTGACCCGTTCGAAGCAGTATGTCGCGCGGCTGCCTTCGCTTGACGAACTGATTGCGGAAGTGGAAGCGGAGAGTTCCCAGCGGATTACTCGCACCGAGCAGCTATACCGGCAGGGCAAGGAACTTGCGCAGCGGTTGAAAAACGTCGCCCGCAAGATCAAGGCGCAGAGCAACGAGGCCCAGAAGGCTGAGTGGCAGCACCAGAAAGAGCTGGAGTCGATTGCCGACAAGAACATGGAGCTGGTCGACAAGATTGAAGAGATGGCCCGACAGATGGAGAACTCGGTCGACAAGCTCGTGGAAAACGCCTTGATGAGCCGCGAAATCATGGAGAAGCTGGCCCAGATCCAGAAGTTGTTTGAAGAGATCGCCACTCCGGAGATGAAAGAAGCCCAGCGCCGGCTGATGGAAGCGCTTAAGAATATGGATCCCGCCGAACTTCAGAAGGCGATAAACGATTTTGAGATGTCGCAGGAGGAGCTTCTCAAACGGCTGGAGCGGACTTTAGCCCTTCTGAAAAAGATGCAGCTTGAGCAGAAGATGGAAGCCATGGTTCGCAAGGCTGAGCAGCTCGTCGAAGGTCAGCAAGAGATGAATGAAAAAACCGAATCCTCCCCCAAGGAGGGTCTCCCCCCTCTGGCGGAACCGGAAGACGAGCTTCGCTCCTCGCTTGAAGATTTGAAAAAGGAAACGGAGGAACTGACCGAACTGGCCAAAGAAGCCTCTATGGAGACCTCGCCGGAAGTTCAAGAATTCAGCAAAGCGATCCAGGAAACCGACGCCGACCAGAACATGGGAGATATGTCACAAGCGCTTTCGGACAAGCAGAAAAGTGAAGCTGGGAAGCAAGGCAAGACTGCTCTTTCCAAGCTGTCGGAGATGCTGGATCAGATGCAGCAGCAGCTTCTGGCGCTGAAAGGGGACCAGGAAGATGAAATTCAAAAAGCGATGCGGATGGCCATCGACGACGCCAACTACCTTTCGCACAAGCAGGAAGACCTCTTGCGACAGGCAGCAGCCGTTGATCCGCGTTCAGTTGTTCTGCGTGAGATGGCCGCTACTCAACAAGACCTGGCCACCTCTTGCAGCGGCCTGAAAAACAGAATTTCCGAGCTGGGTAAGCAGTCTCCCTTTGTCGCGGCCGAGCTTCAGAAGCTGGTGACCGACGCCATCTCGAATATGGAGCAGGCAATGGAGGGATTCGACTGCAAGAGAGGCGCTCCGGCGATACGCAATCAGCGGGAGGCGATGGTCGATCTGAACCGCGCCGCTATCCGTATGATGGAATCGCTCGACCAACAGAAGCAGTGCAACAAAGGAGGAAGCTGCGACAAGAGTCTGTCGAAGTTGCAGTCGCTGTGCAACAAGCAAAATCAGCTAAACCAGACGACCAAGCAGTGTAATAATCCGAGCAATCAGTGTGACAATCCGAGTCTTAATCCCAACGGGGTGCCGCAGTTCCGACAGGAACTACAGCGGCTTGCCGGTGAGCAGGGGTCAATCCGAAAGTCTCTTGAGGAGCTCAACGCTGAGTTCGGCAACTCACGTCAGATCTTAGGGCGTCTTGATGATATTGCTAAGGAAATGAAAGGGGTGGAGGAGGATCTCGCTGACGGCGAAATCGGCGAAGAAACCACACAGAGACAGCTCAGGATATACTCCCGTATGCTGCAGGCTGCTCGTTCGCTGCAAAGAAAGGATTTTTCCGAACAGCGCCGCGCCACCACCGCTGAGGAACAACCCTACTTCGTCCCTCCCACACTTACGACCGACATCTTTAGCGACCGGGTTAATCTAGAGGACAGACTGCGCCGGTTTCTTGGCGACAACTATCCCCCGCAGTATGAAGAGCAAATCAAGGCCTATTTTAAGGCTCTTTTGCAGGCGGAATCGGCCCTCAACAACCTCAACCAACCAGCAAAATCGCCTCCCCAATGAGAAGCAAGCTTCTTTTATTAGCTCTGTTAGGCCTGTTCATAACAAGCGCGCCTGTCGCAAACGCCGAGGCAACACAAAAAATCAGGGTGCTTGACGCCAAATTGATCAAGGACACGCCCGGTTCCGAGGTGGAGCAGAAGATACGCGTAGCCCGGAAGTTAATGAAGCAAAAAAGCTACGAGGGGGCCTCGGCTCTGCTGGAAACGCTCTACGAGCAGGACAGCGAGAACCGGGTCGTGGTAAACCTGCTTTTCATCTGCTACAACCGCCTGGGGTATTTGCTCAAAGCGGAGGCGCTCAGCCGACGCCTTGTTGAGCGTGACCCTGAAAACTATGTCAATCGGCTCCGTTTAGCCGAGATTCTGGCCAAGCAGGCACGGTTGGATGAGGCTGAATCGGCGTACGTGGAAGCTGTTTCTCTGATACCACATAACAACGTTGCCCAGCACCGCGCGATACTCCAAAGTATGACCGGCCACGGATTTGAGACCATGGCCCTGGCCCTGATCGATACCGCCCGCGCACGGTTGGCCGACTTAGCCCTGTTTGCGCTCGATCGGGGTGAAATCTTTGAAAGGCAAAACAACTATCGACAGGCCTCAGGAGAGTTCTTCGCGGCGCTGGAGGACACCTCCGGCAGAACGGCCAGCGACGCCGAGAAGAAGTTGCTGGCGCTTCTTGACTACCCGGAATCATCAGCCGAAGTTGAAAAGTCCCTCCTGGAACAAACGGACATAAACATCAATGTTCGCGCCGCAAAGATTCTGTCGTCCTTTTACCTGAAGGCGGAGCGGTTTGACCGGGCCTTCGACTTCGCCGTTATGCAAGATTCACTGGAAGGACGGAAGGGCAGTTCCCTGCTCAATTTCATGCGCAGTAGCCGGGAGCGAATGCTGTACCATCAATTGGCACGCATGGCCGAACACATCCTCAGCCGCTACGACAATCATCCAATCATAGGGGAGACCTACTTTCTTTACGGCAACGCCTTGGTGCAGTTGGGCCGTTTCGATGATGCTATTGCAACCTACGATACTGTCTTCGCCACCTTTCCACGTGTTCAGGACAAAGCCGAAGCGCTGTATTGCATCGGTGACATCTACCTGAACCATTTGAATGATTGTCCTCGCGCTTTGATCTTCTTTGATTCGGTGATCAGCCACTACAACGCCGGTCTGGGCTATCTCAATGCCAAACTGGCCGTGCCGTACTGCTATCTCCGTCAGGGTATCCTGGACGAAGCCGGAAGCGCCTTTGAGAACCTTTTGACCAGACGTTTGGATGAAAATGCCAAAGAAGCGGTTGAGTACAACCTGGCCCTGATTCACTTTTTCGAGAAACAGTTCGATTCGAGCCTGGTTGCCTTCCGCAAGCTGCTGGTCGATTACCCCCGTGGGTTTTATGTCAACGATGCCCTGCAACTGCTGCTTTTGCTCGAAGAAGCGAAAGGAGCACCCAAACTTTTATACGATTTCTCCAACGCCCTTCTGTTCGAGCAGATGCGCATGCCCGACTCAACGGCCGCCAAGCTGCTTCTCATTGTCAATAATCCGAGCCGGGCGCTGGCCGACGTCGCCATGTATAAGTTGGCCGTGCTCAGCTTGAGTCGTGCCGACTCCTCGGCGGCTATCGAATTCATTGAGCTGTTGGCTGAAGAGTTCCCCGAGTCGTATTACCTTCCCTATGGAATGAAAGCAAAGGCCGATATTTACCTGGCCAGACCCGACGGAGTTGAGCAGGCCAGGTCGATCTATCGCCGTTTGTTGGAAGAATACCCGAACTACCCCTTCATTTCCGAGGTACGCAAGACGATGCGTCAACTGGAAGGGGAAGTGTAGGCCTTACGAAACTTCCAGTTTCTTCTTGCCCTCTTTGAGAATCCTGACCTGCTGCTCAAGGTTGAGAATTCGATTTTCATACTGCTCGATTTTCTTGGCTTTGATCTTGGTGGTCGTTCTGATCAGCAAGGCCAGCGAGATCAACATGAACAGGACAGAGTTTACCTGCCTGAAGATTTCCCCCATGTTGAAAAGGGAATCAAGAAACGCCATAAGCCCCAGGAAAAACAGGACACTGCACCAAACAAACATATTTTCCTCCAGACGGTTTGAAACAACCCGCCAAGGGCGGGGTAAAATTATTGGTTGTGCTTTAGCTGAGTGATGTTATATTCTCACTCTTGTTATTCGTAACGACACTTTCTATTGTAAGTATCGGAAAGACCGATTGTGACTTTAGGAGGAGACTTTGCCTGACAAAATTGACCGACCAAGTAACGAATTCGACAAAACCAATGCGTTGCTGGCGGCGCTGGTTTTTTTAGTCTCATTCGTAGTATATGCCCTTACCGTCCAGCGCTCCCTTTCGTTCTGGGACTGCGGCGAGTTTATCGCCTGCTCATACATCCTTGGAATTCCCCACCCCCCGGGGACGCCGCTGTTTGTTTTGCTGGGCCGGCTCGCTTCGCTGATTCCCTTTGTGGAGGATATTTCTTACCGGATCAACTACATGTCCGTAATCTCCTCGGCTTTCACGGCCATGTTCAGCTACCTGCTTACGGTGAAGCTGGTCGGTTACTTCTTTAACTCCGGCGAGAAGACCGGGCTGAACCGGTACATTGCCTATATCGGTGGGCTCGCCGGCGGTTTTTTTGTGGCCTTTGGCCGAACCAACTGGGGCAATTCGGTGGAAGCTGAGGTGTACGGTCTGGCGCTGGCCTTGTCGGTCATGATCATCTGGCTAACGCTGCGTTACTTTGAGCAAAGGGGAACAGTGGGGGCCGCCAAGACCATGATTTTTGTGTCCTATCTTGCCGTTTTAGGGATCAGTATTCACATGACGGTGTTTCTGGTAGTTCCTATCTGCGCCCTCTTTTTCATACTCCGCAAAGAGGCCGAGCCGCGAGACTGGGCGATACTGTGCGGCTTCATTATCCTGGAGCTTCTACTCATTATCCTCTTTGCTGATGGCAGGGGCGGCAGCAAAGCGTTTTACCTCGTTTCGTTCCTGGCGGCGGTGGGCATGCTGGTTTTGCTGTATCGCAAGATCAACTGGGCTATAGTGATTGCCGTTGGTTCCGTTTCGATAGTCATGCTCTCCTTCACCCAGTACATGATCGTAACCCCACTGGCCTTTGGTTTACTGATCGTACTCGCTGTTCTCTCGGAAAAATATGGTTGGAAGCTACAGTGGAAGACGGGACTGGCCATTGTGTTTATAGCTTTTGTGGGCATATCGGTCCATCTGTTTATACCGATTCGTTCCTCCTTAAACCCAAGAATAGATGAAAACAACCCCTCCCGCAGCGTGTCTACTTTCTTCAACTATCTGGATCGCAAGCAATATGGACAAACCTCTATGGTTGATCGCATGTTCCACCGGCGCGGCGCCTGGTCAAACCAGCTCGGCCGCCACGCGCACATGGGTTTCTGGTCGTACTTCGAGGAGCAGTACTCCCCCGGGGGATGGCTTTTTGTTTTTCCCTTCTTTGCACTGGGACTCATCGGCCTTATCACCGCCATCAAGAAGCGGGTTCAGGTCGGTTTACCTTTTCTGACTTTGCTGTTGGTGTGCTCGGTCGGGTTGGTTCTGTACATGAATTTTGCGGACGGCACCAAATATAACCCTCGCACCACCGACGCCTACCTCGAAGTCCGCAATCGTGACTACTTCTTCACCCCCGCCTTTGTATTTTTTGGGATAGCCATGGGACTTGGCGTGGCGGCGGTTATGAAGTACACCAAGGAGAAGCTGTCGTCATCTGGACCGGGGAGTCAGAAAGCAGCCGTGGTGGCTTCATCGGTGCTGGTGCTGCTGCCGGGGATCAGCCTGGCCCACAACTACCATGCCTGCGATCGCTCGAAGAATTATATCCCGTACAATTATGCCGCCAATATCTTAGACACCTGCGAACCGAATTCCATTCTGTTTACCTCAGGCGATAACGACACCTTCCCGGTATGGTGCCTCCAGGAGGTATACAACTACCGTAGAGACGTACGCGTGGTCAACCTCTCGCTTTTGAATACCGACTGGTACGTGGAACAAATGAAAAACCGCCACGGCGTTCCCATTTCCCTCACCGACGAGCAAATCCTGTGGTATGACTACGATGCCGGGAAGGGGAGAGTCATGCGTCATCCCCAAAAAAGGTTCCATGACCGTCCTAGAAAGCGCATGACATACCTGCAAGCCTCGATGCTCGACGGACGAATTCAGAAAGTTGCGGAAATGATGATGGATGAAATCGTGCTGGAAAATAAGTGGGAAGACCCCATCTACTTCACCTCTCTTCCGTATGCCGAGTCTCCCCTGAACCTGCGCGGGAGAGCCAGTGCCGTCGGTCTGCTGTACAAACTGGAGCGCGAGCCCAGCCAGCAGCTGATTGACGCCGAACGCGGGTACGATCTCTATATGAATACCTACCTCTTCGGCGGGTACCGGAATTCTGAGGTCTATCGTGATGAAAACGCCACCGGCGTGTTCGTTGGCATCGGCATTAACGCCGTCCGCATATTTGACGGGCTTAACCGCGCAGGACAGAAGGAACAGGCAATAGCACTGGCGGAGAAAATGATAACGGTCTACCCGGAATACTGGCAGATGTACCTGTTATTGGCCGACCTCTATGAAAAACAGGGAGACTCCACGCGGGCCGACCAGCTATTCCAGCAGCTTCACGACACCTTGACCGCGTTCTACGACTCCAATCCGGAGAACCTGTTTTACATGCAGGACCTCGGTCTGGCAAAAGTGGAACTTGGAAACAAGCGATCTGACCCAGCCCTGGTCGGAGAAGGAATTGACCTCGTATGGGAGGCCTTCGAGGGCAACCCGAACAGCAGCTATGGCTTCCGCAAACTGTTCAGTATTTTGAGCCAGCAAAGACGCTATTCCGACATACAGCGAGCGGCGCAGATGTTTGCGGAGTACAAAATCAACCAGAACGACCCGGTGCTGCAATCGATCCTCGGTACCAGTAATCGCGGATCCATCCCCGTGCCCCGCGGCAACTGATACGGTTTTTGAGTTGGCAGGTGCGCAGGGCACCTGCCCTACTGATATGTCATTAATCGATTGGAAACTTATATGACAGCTTTTCTATGCTACGCAGCAGGGACAGGCGCATCACCTGTCCCCGTGCTTACAGATTCCACCATACCACGAGAGGTCTGCTTACTTCTCAGCAAGCTGCTGTTCATACTGCTGGGCTTTTGAGATCAAACTCATCAGTTCGATGACCTCGGGGGAGTCCGTTTTGTTCGAGATTTCCTTGACGAGGGCAAGAACGTCTTTGAGCTCCGATCCTTTAGCCCAGTAGGACTTGCGAAGGATCTCGGCAAACTCAGCAGCCGTGGCAGCCAGCTTGAACTGCATAGACGCCTTGGCAAACTCATTGCTGAACACACTACGTGAGATTCGACGGCTGATCTCGGTAACTTCGTCAGAATCAGGGTCTTTGTAGCGGATGTAAATAGTTCCGACGTTCGATGATGACACTCCCTTATGCAGCTTGATTTCATACAGCGCCGTGACTTCATGACCGGAGCCGATTTCACCGCCATCCTCTTTGTCGTCGCGGAACTTGTCGTCATCAACGTCCCGGTTTTCATAACCGAGCAGACGATAGCTGCGCACAACGTCGAGGTTGAAATCAACCTGAATCTTGACGTCGCGGGCAATTACCTGAAGCGTCCCGGTCAGGTTTTCCACGAAGATGCGTCGCGCTTCGGGCAGATTGTCAACATAAGCATAATGGCCGTTGCCTTTGTCGCCTAACTTTTCCATCAGGATATCGTTGAAGTTGCCCATGCCGAAGCCAACGGTAGTGAGGGTGATTCCATTATCAGCATACTCCTTGATCTGCTTGAGCATCTCCTCCGGCCCGGTCCGACCGACATTGGCAACGCCATCGGAGCACAGAATAACGCGGTTGATCTTGCCTTTCTCAAAGTTCCGCTTTGCCATCTCGTATCCCAGTCGAAGCCCTTCCTCGGCGTTCGTGGAACCTCCAGGGCAAAGCCTTTCGATAACTGCAACGATATCAGTCTCGCGCTCAATTGAGGTCGGTTCCAGCACAACCTGACCGCGGGAACCATAAACCACTATGCCGACCTGATCATTGGGCGTAAGCTCATCGATCAGAAGCCGTAAAGCCTTCTTGACGAGCGTCAGCCTGTCTTCACGAGCCATCGAGCCGGAAACATCGATGACAAACACCAGGTTAGCTGGTTTTCTGTTTTCAGGCCGAATCTGTTTACCTTTGATGCCGATTTTGATAAGCTGGCAGTTCCGACCAAATTTGGACGGGGCACCTTCGAGATAAACGCGGAACGGTGTCTCCTGCGGGGCATCATAGTTGTAGGAGAAGTGATTGACAAACTCCTCGGTGCGGACGGCTTCATCAGGCGGAAGATGTCCGCGATTGAGGTAGGAACGGGTCATCACGTATGAGGCGTCGTCGACATCAACAGCAAAGGTGGAGAGATGATCATCCTCGGTGTCTACAAAGGGGTTGACGCCGTAGTGCTTGAAAAACATGGCGTCAAAGGGCTCACCGTTGACGATGGACGTTCCTCCATGCGCCGGCGGGAAACCGAGCCCTCGCTCCTCGTAACAACGTTTCTTTGCCTGCAGTTGAAACGGTGCGATACTCGAGGGTGAAACCAGGCACATGTCTGCGGCATTGCTTTCCCTCTCCATCACCACCTTATCAAGTTCAGCATCAAGTTCAGTGTTAGCGGTTCTCTTCTCAAGAGAGACCGACACTTCAGTCGCCAGATCAGAAGTAACATTTACATACGTCACCTCAATCGGCTCGTAATTGACATGGGTAATTAGAAGGATGTAGAAGCCAGGTTCGACCTGCGTGATCACGAACTTGCCGTCGAAATCAGTCATGGCGCCTCGTGGTGTCCCATCAATCATGACTAAGGCGTCGGCAATAGGCTGACCGGTCTCCTTGTCGGTGACCGTTCCTTTGATCTGACCGGTAGCCACTGCCCAGGTCAGGGCATTGACGACAATAAGGGCCGCAGCCAACAAAAGCAGCGGGATGAAAGTTTTGGTGCGCATAATCCACCTCCTGAGTAAAAGGTTATTATTTCTGTCTGAGGGGATTACAACCTAAAGACGTTTTTCTTCCCAAAAATGTTGAATATTTCGAGTAGGGGGCGCGACGTAAGGGCGCTGCCTTTGGTGGCTCTTTTTGTTAGGGTACGTATATCATTACTTTGTCGTTTTCAATGTAAACACGAAGATGGTAAGAAGTCTTGATCTCATCGGATAAACGGTCAGGCGAAGAGACCATAATATAGGCATAGCGATTGTCGGTTCTCAGGAGCGTAGCGGCATCATTGATGTCGGCCACCTGCCTGACGTTCGAGCGCCAGTACCAGCTTGTCTTGGCGACATAATCCCAATCCGGCTCGCTCTGGCCGATAATCAGTCCCTCACGGTAGGTGTGGCCGTCAAGAAGCTCAAGCATCTGTGTCTTCAGTGAGTAAAGCTCCGGGCACCGGATTTCGTGTATCCGTACCCCAGCGACAGTTACGCCGATGGCCAGTGCAACCCAGATAACAAAAAACCAGACCCGAAAGCGTCGGAGGGCGCGTTCTTTCAAAACCCTGCTGAGCGGCAAAGCTACAAATGGCGCCGCGAGAGCATAAGCGGGGGTGAAATAATGATAGTAGAGTTTGGAGGCAGTGGAGTAAAACAGAAAGTAGAAAACCAGGGTGACCAGCGTTGGATACAAAATGGTCATCCTCCGCCTGACGACTAAATAGACCCCTAACGGCAACAGTGCCACAAAAGGGAGATAGAGTCGGGCAAAGCGATAGGCGAACTCGTACCAATCGGTTTGAATCTCCGGCCCCCCTTTGACAAAACGCCGCCAGACCTGGGTCAGGAAATAGTGGCGGGTAAAATGGCCACCGGTGTATATATAGTCCAGAAGCAAGTGTGACAGGATCAGGCCTAAGGCGATGGCTGGAATGAGCCAGAACCGTCCGGACTTCATCCACTCTCGATGCCATAGTAGAACGGTCACTGCCACCGCAATCCACACCGGCGCCGACACTACCCCCTTGGTCAGAAAACCCAAGCCAAGAGCCAATCCGACGATCCCAAAAAGGTGCGGCTTGCCGCTGCTGCTGCCGCTGCTGTTGTTGTGCAGTCTGGCGAGCCCCCAGAGCGTGACGAGGATAAAGAAGGTCATCGGCACGTCAAGCAGGGTCGAGTTGCCGATTTGAAGAAAGTTGTAGGTCAAAAGAAGTGTCAGGCCGCTGAGAAAACCGCCACGCTGTCCGCCAACCTCTCTCCCCAACATATAGACGGCCACTACCGAGCCTGCCGTGCACAGGGCGCCGAACAGCCTGGCCGTGCTGTCGCCGGCCCCGAAGAGCAGGAATATGATCGCCTGCATCCACATGACCAGCGGCGGATACTCGGCAAAGCTGGTATGAGAGTACGGTGTGTAGGTCGGGTCAAACCACCGTCCCTGCTCGGCCATGTTGCGGGCTATGACGGAGTAGGTGGTCGAATCGAGGTTGATGCCATCCTGACCCCATCCCAGCGACAGAAAAATAGCCGCCGAGACAAGAAGCGTCAGAGCGGGATAATCGGCGATGACGTCAAACAGCCTGTGCCGCAGCGTTCGGCTTGGTGATACCTCAGAGGGCATGAGGGGAAAGTATCAACAATACGTCCGAGGGGCAATGATTGAAACGTCCGGCATATTGGTTAGCCGGAGTTTTGGTGGTGTCGGGCGACCCCGCCCGACACCCGACAGCGAAAGGGCTGTCATGTGGGGTCGCATGACAGCACCCCAAAACAACGAGCTTCTGAGAAAGCCTCTCCTCATGCACTGGCTCAAGCGAGGACGGGGCAGATGTGGAGAGGCTGTCTCAAAAGGTGACCATTTTGACTCGCGTAGGGCGGGGGCTTGTCTCCCGCCTGTAGACGGCGGACGTAAAGCCCGCCGCTACGCGGAGTTAGTAGATTAAGACTTTTTGTGTTACAATGACTAATGTGGCTGTGATCGACTTATGGGACAGCCTCTGGACATCTGCCGCCCACAAAGCTCGTTGGGTTTCTCGTCCTCCCTTGGCGGGATCGGAACCCGACCTAAGCACTCTTTGTGGCGGCCTTTTTGGAGGTAGTTGAACTATTCGATGAGGAAGCCTTTGAACTCTTGTCAGATGACGAGCCTGTTGAAGAGGCTTCCGACTTTTCAGCACGCTCTTTTTCAGTGGCGGCCTTGTACTCACTGCTGCGGTGGTCGGTGATGTAAAACCCGGAGCCTTTGAATATCAATCCCGCTCCACCGGAGATTATTCGCTTGACCTTTCCGTTGCAAAGAGGGCACTTCTCCACCGGTGGCTCGCTTATAGTCTGGAATGCTTCAAACTCGTGTCCACATTCTTTACAGCAGTACTCGTATGTTGGCATTTCTTATCGGTCTCTCCCAGGTTTTCGTAAACAAACAGGCCAGTTGTTTCGGGCTAATAATTATCAACCATACCGCCAGCCACGGTCGCGTATCAACCGTGGATTGGGTTTCCAATCTGTCAGCTTGGCGACAGGCTTGCTCTTCGCTTTCGGTGGAGGAGCTTCTTTCCTCTTAGAGGGCATGAAGACTTTGGTCTCTTTTTCTGGCGCGATACTGAACGATTCTTCCTCGGCGCGAATAATTTCGGGCATCAGACCCTCTTCAGCAACCTTCTCAGTAAACTTGCGCCGGCCGTTAACCAAATCGCGCAAATATTCATCGATCTGATCGCGGGAATAGTATTTCTCCGGCACGTACGCGCTCAGGTCGGCATTTTCCGCCGAGACAATCTCTTCGGTACCCAGGAAGCTCTTGCGGTACTGGTTGGTACCGCGCAAATCGCCGCGCTGAATGGCGGCCATTGTATCGATCGGCACGCGTTCGGTCTTGCGTACGACTTTCTTTGAGCCACCCTTTTCACTCTGCTCAATAATTTCCCCCATGCCGCCGGTGTTGTACTGGTAGAAAAAGACCTTGTCGGGATAGTTAGCCGCCAAATCCATGATGATCCTGTAAAAGAGGTTCACCTTATGTCCACGCGAGCCTACGATAAACGGATCAGTACCCACTGTGCGCACCGATTCACCGGCTTTCGCAGGGTTGGAAGCATAGCTGTGGCTCGATTCGCCCCAAAGATACGCCAGCGCCGCCTGAATCGGGGTTAAGCGCTGGGCAAAAGCCATGATTGTATTCCGGCGGGTAATAAATGCAAAGACCAGCCCGTCCAGTTCATCCAGCGGCGGCAGATTGAGAGACGGGTACCAGATGTTCTTCATGTAAAACGGCCAGTGCCCCCGCTTGATCTTCAACTGTTTTCTCATGATCACTGCCCGACCGTTTCCGCAGAGGTTTTCGTCAAGGAAGTCGGGTCGGCCATCGGCGTTGATCATCACGTTTTCATAGAGCGCGCTCTTGTGCACCAACGCGTTGTACATCGCCTCCTGGAGCTTGCTATCCACGTCGGTCTTAACGAAATAGTTTTGCTCTGAGCCGAAGGCCGAACCGTCGTTCTTCAGAAAGCATATGTCATCCTGGCAGACGAGAGTACGCTCGCCTTTTGACCAATCCAAACCAAGTTGGTGACACGACCAGGTGCTCTTGCCCGTCGCTGACAGGCCGAACAAGAACACGCCATACTTTTTCAGTTTGTTCGTCTGCGCATCACGAATGACAACGACCTTCGTGCCGGCATGCAGGCCCAGCATACCTAAAGCGTCCGCCGCATGCATGCCGTTTCGCAAAAAACCTTTTTTGTCTTCGCCTAAGTAATCCGAGCCCAGGACCAGGGTCAGATTGTAATCGGCCAAGACCAATGCCTGCTGGCGGATGTGATGCTCTTCGGGAATGTGAATCAGAGTGAATTCCGGTCCCGTGTCATTGGTTACTGGTCCCATGGTGTGGCCCCACATATAGGCCAGACGGTAGTTTTTCAGGTCAGCCACTGACATGTACAGGTTGCATTTAGGATTGTATTCGGAGTTTTGTCCCATCTGGCGTCTCAGCCGAACCAACGGCAATGTCTCCATCAGGTGCAGGACTTTATCCAGCTCTGCGGGGGCGTCGGCAATGATTCGTTTTTTCTGGTCAATCAGGTGATGTTCACGGATTTTTTCTGAGCCTAAGCAGACCGTCTTTTCGGCGATACGGCTGGACACCGCCGAGCGCCAACCCCAGGAGCCAAACTTCGTTTTCGAACCGGTCTTAAGCGCCGGTTCGCGCAGATCCTCCAGCTTCACGTTTTTGATATTAGGCCCATGTAAACGGCGCTGGAGGTCCCGGTTGAATCGGGCATACAATTCGACATCGTAAAGCGAGTCAGACATTTCAGTTCATTCCTTAGGCAGAATTTCATCTTCATTGAAGAAAAACGCCACTTCGGTCTTGGCAGTAGTCGTGCTATCCGACCCATGCACCACGTTTTTCTCAATGGAGGTGGCATACTCACGCCGGATCGTGTTGTATTTGGCTTTCGCCGGGTCGGTTGCACCCATCAGTTCACGCCAGCGTTCGATTGAGCCATGCCCCCCAATGACCAGTACCATAATCGGTCCCGAAGTCATAAATTCCACCAGGGGTCTAAAGAAAGGCTTTCCTTCGTGCACAGCGTAGAACTTTTCGGCTTCCTCTCTGGTTAGCTTCAGGACTTTCATCCCTCGGAGTATTAAGCCGGCGTTTTCGATCTTGCTTATGATCCTGCCGACGAGTTTGCGGTGCACACCGTCCGGTTTAATGATGCCTAATGTATTTGCCAACCTGACCTCCTATACTACCAAATCCCGGATTCGCGACTTAAGCGCCTCCGGCGGAATCGCTGCGATATTTACTTTATATGCCTTGGCTACCCGGAAAAGCTGGTGGAAGTTGCGGCGTTGCAAGTCTTCTTGATCCACCGACGAAACCAATAGGTACGGATTGAAAAACGGTTGCGTCTTAAACGGTGCCATCCCTGCTTCGCTCGGCGGGCGGTACTTGCCTTCAGTAATGAAGGCAAGGGCGTCGGCCTCCGCGAGTTTCTCCACTGCCGGAGCATTCGGTTCGTAACAAAGCATGACAATGGTTTTTAATCGTGATCGTTTGACATATCTATGCGGGCCACCGATCCACGCCGGGTCAACCATGGCCCGTGAATCCTCCGCTCCCCAGTAGCAGTATGGCTCACCCAAGTCCAGCGGGCATTCATCGCCCAGCTCTTTCATATTCGTCCAGTCGGCCCGCTTGGTTACGACATTCTCACACTTACTGCGATCGAAGATGCGCCCATAGCGTGGGAATGTCTTAGCGATGGCGGTCTTGAAATAAAACTTCCGTTCCGGGGCGTCGGCGACCGCTTCGTTTCCTCGATACCGCACAAATACCCAGTCGTTGGTCAAAAAACGTGCGTCATCGTCTTCCAGGAGCCGGATGAAAGTTGACCCGCGTTTCATTCCCTTAGGGCCGATCAAGGCCAGGCCGTTATCGCCATAATCAAGGCACGCCGCACGAATCCCGTGGACGTCCAGCAACCGTTCGCTGGCCTGGGCCACCATGCTCAGAGCCCAACTTCGGACCTGCCCGTAGTATGTGGTGTTGAAGAGAATCGCCGTTTTCATGGCTGGATTGTAGTAAGCATAAGGCGTCCGACCAGGTACTCCATCAACAGCGTAAATGATCCCATGCGGCTCCAGGTCGGACTCCAGTTGCGCGGGATACCAGTTCTCAACCCAGAAATCATACAGGTGCGGGACGTTGGTACGCAACTGGATGATAATCCCGTTAATGTTGGCGTTCCACTCAAAGTAACGGTCATAGGGGAGAGCCGCTTCGGCTTCCTGCACCAGTGCGTCGCGTTCCTCTACTGAGATTTCAGTTTCGGCTTCGGTCATCCCCCGAGGGTGAGTCATCACGTTCTGCAAGGCGATCCGTTTGTATTTCGGCGATTCCTGCAACTTGGCCATAGCCTCAATGATACGATCGGTGCCCTCCTCGATCTTTTCCATGGAGGTGGCATACGAAAGACGGATGTTCTCTTCGGCACCAAAGGCGCTTCCCGGAACCACAGCGACCGCCGCTTCTTTGAGTAGATAGTACCCCAGGCCGTACGAGTTGCGGATCTTCATGCCGCCATACTCGGTATTGTAATACGCTGAGGCGTTGGGAAAGAGGTAAAAGGCGCCTTGGGGCTCATAACAGGAAATGTCCGGGATGCGTCTGAGTTTGCTCAACATATAGTTACGACGCGTCTGAAACTCGGCAACCATCCGGTTGATTTCCGCTCGGTGGCCGGAAAGCGCCTCCGCGGCTGCTTTCTGGGCAATCGAATTGGCATTGGAAGTGGAGTGCGACTGCACGATATTCATGGCCGCAATAATCTCGCGTGGCCCGACAGCGTACCCTATCCGCCAACCGGTCATCGAGTATGACTTCGAGACACCGTTGATGATAACGGAATTCTCTTTTATTTTTTCCCCTAGCGATGCCACCGAACAAAAGCGGTAATCGCCGTAGATGACGTTTTCATAAATTTCGTCGGCAACGATTAACAACCCCTCAGCTACCGCAATCTCACAGACTTCCAGCAGTTGCTCTCGCGTATATGCCCCACCGGTGGGGTTGGAGGGATTGTTGATGATGAGCGCTTTAGTATTAAAATTAATATTGGCTTTAAGTTCATCGGGGGTAATGCGGAAACCGTTTTCCTCACGAGTGGGCACAATCACAGGTTTGCCCTTGACCATAAGGACCTGCTGCGGGTAGGATACCCAGTACGGTGCGGGGATAATGACCTCTTCGTCGCGATTGATGATTGAGACAAACAGGTTGTACAAGCAATGCTTAGCTCCCGAGGAAACGATGATTTCATTTTTCTGATATTCCAGGCCATGGTCTTCCCTGAACCGGAGGCGAATAGCTTCCTTGAGTTCGGGGATTCCATCATTGGCCGTATACCTGGTGAAATTGTCGTCGATGGCCTTTTTCCCGGCGTCTTTGATATCTACCGGTGTGGGAAAATCCGGTTCGCCGACGGAGAAATCTATGACGTCAATCCCCTCGGCCTTCATCGCCGTGGCTTTGGCGTTGATACGCAGGGTAGGAGAAAGCTCTAAACGGCCAATCCTGTTGGAGATCATCGTTTATTCCTTGTCCGGACTACTTGCTGATGACGACTGCTGCGAGGGGGTGGTCTTCTCACTCTTGTTTTTTTCAGCGAGTTTTCTGACCCATTCCTCGAGGTCAAATCCGGAAAGCGATTTCACAACTGTGGGCAACTGGGTCATCATCGACGCTATCTCGCCGGTGATTTTGGAGGTTCCCATTTTTCCATCATTGGAGATCATCACGATCTTGTCAACTTTGGAGATTGGCGCGGCCATCTCGCGAGCCAGATCGGGAAGCTTCTCGAACATCATTTGCAACAAGGCCGGTTGCGAGTAAGCATTCCACGACTCAGCCTTCTTGCGTAAAGCTTCGGCCTCGGCCTCTCCGACCTTTTTCACGAGTTCGGCTTCGACAATTCCCTGGATACGTTTGGCCTCAGCCATCCCTTTGGCTTCCGCTTCCAGGCGGTATTGTTCGGCTGCAGCCGGTTTGCGCACCTTGGCTTGAAGCTCTTGCTCAACGCGCTCGATTTCTCTTTTCTCCAGCTCAATGTCAGACTCTTTTTCGATCAGTTTTACTTTAGCCTCTTCGGTTTTTAGCTCCTGGTTGAGTTTATGCCGCTCCAACTCGTAGGCGAAATCGGCGTCAGCTTTCTTCTGGTTCAAATCTGCCTGTAGCTCGGCTTTTTTCAATTCGAAGTCCTGGTTGACCTCAGCGACCTTGGTGTCGGCCATAATTTTGGCAATATCCCCTTCTTTTTTCGCTTCTGCCGACTTGATAATCGCATCGCGGGCGGCTTCCGCCTCGGCCACTTCTGCGTCACGGCGTGCTTCCACGATACGCGGTTTGCCCAGCGTCTCCAAGTAGCCCGAAGGGTCAGTGATTTCCTTGAGGTTGAAAGAGAGTAGTTTCAGACCCATGTTGGTGAAATATGAACTAACATCCTCGAAAACTCTGCCGGTGAAATCCTTACGGTTCTTGTTTAAGGATTCGAGGTTCATGGTACCGATTAAGGCTCGCGTCGAACCCTCCAGCGTGCGCAGCGCCACGTCGCGGATATCAGTCAACGGCTTGCCTAAAAACTGCTCGGCAGCCAGGTGGATGGAGGTATCATCCCCGGCTATTTTTACTTCTGCCGTCCCTCGTACCGTACAGCGGATCCCGTTGGTTGAGATGGCATCTTCAACCTGAATGTTCATCGGGATGATCTCTAAAGGAAGGATCTGAGCCTGCTCAATAAACGGCCGCACGAACGTACCCCCACCGATGCGGAAGCGGTAGCCTACCTGTCGCGTCGTCCCGTCCGGCATAGTGACTGAGCGCTTCTTTCCTCCGGAGATGATCAATACCTCGTTTGGTCCGACCTTGCGGTAGTTTTTCAGGACAACCACTACAATCGCCGCAGCAACAACCACGACAGCAATGATGACTATAATAAGGGAACTCACGGTTATACTCTCCTTGCAAAATGATGAAGGGCAGCGTCATCCCGCCGCCCAAAAGCTATTCTTGACGTGGAAGATAACATCTTTGCAAAAAAAATGTCAACCAAGTTTATCATTAGCACTGGCGACTCATTGATCTCTGGCAAGTTGACTGACACTCATAATACTATCCTTTCATCAGCATCGCAATGGCAGTGACGTCGACGATGTCATCGACGGAGCAACCCCGGGAAAGGTCGTTGGCCGGTTTGGCCAACCCTTGAATGATAGGCCCGGTGGCAGTGGCGTTGGCCAGCCGCTCGGTCAATTTGTAGGCTATGTTGCCGGCGTCCAGATCAGGGAAGATAAGCACGTTGGCCTCGCCGGCAATTTCAGAATCCGGGGCTTTCTGCTTCGCAACCTCAGGGACGATAGCAGCATCAACCTGAAATTCACCGTCAACCTTCAACTCCGGGTGGTTTATCTTTAGTATCTTAAGCGCTTCGAGCACTTTGTCGACATCTTTGTGCTTGGCCGATCCTTTAGTGGAAAAGGAGAGCATGGCTATCTTCGGTTCCTCCTCCAGCAAGTTTTTCATCGTCTGGGCGGTTGAGACGGTTATCGATGCCAGTTGCTCGGCGGATGGATTGGGAACAACGCCACCGTCAGCAAATAGGAATACCTTGTTAAGCACATCACGATATTTGGGAATGGTCATAAGGAAGCAGCTCGACACGGTCCTGATGCCTTCCTTCAGACCAAGCACCTGGATGGCCGCCCGCAGGACATCGCCGGTGGTGTTGATGGAACCGGCCACCGAGGCGTCAGCCTTATCATGCCGCACCAGCATGGCACCAAAGTACAGCGGACTGGATATGGTTGTCCTGGCCTGCTCTTCGGTTATTCCCCTCGCCTGCCGCATGGTCATAAACTCCGAGACGTAGTCGTTGTAGTGGGCCGAATGCGACGGGTTGATAACCTCAACTTTGCCGAGGTTCAATCCATGTTCTTTGGCCAGCTTCTCAATTTCCTGCTGATCGCCAAGCAGCGTCACCGAGGCAATCCCCTCCGAGAGGATATTCTTCGCCGCCCGGATCATGCGGGGTTCGGTCCCTTCGGGTAGAACGACGCACCTCTTTTTTACTTTTGCTTTATCCTTTATTCTGGATAGAACGTTCATAGTTGACTCCCATCATCCGTCCTACGCGCTTCCTTGGTGTTGAAGACTTCTCAAGTTGTCATTGAGACTTGGGTCGGCCAGGTAGGCTTCAATAAAGCGATCTATGGCGCCGTCCATTACCCCTTGCACATCGCCGGTTTCCACCAATGTCCGATGGTCCTTAACCATGTTGTAAGGGTGAAAAACGTACGACCTGATCTGTGAGCCCCATTCTATTTTCTTTTTAGTCTTTTCATACTTTTCCATCTTCCTGGCTTTTTCTTCTATCTTGACCTGGTACAACCGCGCCGTCAGTACCGTGAACGCCGCTTCTTTGTTCCTGTGCTGGCT
>Ga0209986_10001079_pt1 | contig 26532 bp, 23 predicted proteins | sample BlataG_FD_183168 | JGI IMG/M metagenome (GOLD analysis project Ga0209986, IMG submission 183168) | Deep subsurface microbial communities from Black Sea to uncover new lineages of life (NeLLi) - Black_00105 metaG (SPAdes) (version 2) | ecosystem: Environmental > Aquatic > Marine > Oceanic >... | reverse complement strand
GACGAGTTGCTCGTGCACATGGTTTGAAGCGGCACGCTGAGGCCCCATGTTAGAGGGCATGATGTAAAAAAAGACATCCCCATGCTCATGCGTCTCACCAAGGATACCTATGTGGCCTTTAATAAAGGCCAGGGGGGAGTTTTAAAAGAGTTAAAATGTTACGATAAACTTAATCTTTGCCGTTGAAAAACCAAGAAAGAAGAATGGAATTATACATAAAAAAATTCTTATAAGAATTTTAAACTTCTCATTATTCTAGAATCATGAATCAAATTGATCATAACAGAATGTAATTAAATTACATCGCCATCTGTGGGGTTTCAAGCCTAAAACCGGCTGATGGCTATTCGCTAAAAGCTTAAGGCCTATTTATCTACTTCTTGTATCCAACTGGCATAAGAAGGAGGGGTTCATGGGTACCTTTAATCCCCATAACCTGGATAACCTTCTGGTCTTCAAAAGCTCCCACGATCCCTGCTTCCATTCCCATCGCCTGAGATTGAAGAAAGATATTTTGCCCTATGTGCCCTGCCTCCATCATTGCATATCTAACTCCTCTCTGGCCATATTTAACCATAATTCGACTGTATTCTGCTGTAATGAGAAGAGTAATCGGGGCATAGGCCATCCACATTTGCCCAAGTGATGCTATTGCAATATCCCTTCTAACATCTCCTTCTTGGGTAAGGGAAAAGGAATGGTTAGCAGGTTCATAACGGTAAACGCCAGGAACCAGCTTTTCGATAGAATCTCCTCCAACCGCACCATAAATATCCATAGGGTATAATGCCCCGGCAGATGGTGCAGCCCTTTTAAATCCTCCTGATTCTGTAATTCCCTGGGCTGCCCAGAGTAGCTGGGAAAGTTGCCTGAGAGTAAGGGCCTTACTATTGAACGATCTAATAGTTCTTCTTTGATGGATTGTCCTTTCAAGGGATACATCTCCATCCAGCTTAGGATCAGGTAACTGCATGCTACCACCTCCTTTCTGTTTAAGAGGACTCCTTTTTGCGCTAGGCAAAACTCTATGAGGGATTAAAATAGATCCGCAAAGGCAAACGAAACCTATTAATTTGAAAAATCCTCTTCTTGTTAATTCAATTCCTAGCATACTTGAATCTGATTTTATCTATTAAATTAGGACGCAGACCCGCCTGCCAGACGGCGGGCAGGTTTTCGCCGATATCCACAGATAATTATTCTATTAGCTCTTTATATTTAAAATCTTTACAATCTGCGTTCATCTGCGTCCAAAAAGGAAATCCATATACTATCAAATTACTCTCCATTCATTTGTATAAATGTTCATTCTTTTTTCTCTTACAAATCCAATGAGAGTAATCCCCAAATCATCTGCTAATCTCACAGCCAAATTTGTGGGGGCCGATTTTGAGATTAGTATAGGGATATTTCTTTTTGCCACCTTAAGCAATACCTCTGATGAGATCCTACAGCTTGTGACTACCATTCTCTCCTCTGTTGGTATATCTTTTAAAATGCATTCACCAAACAATTTATCAATGGCATTATTTCTGCTAATATCCTCCTTGAAAACCAAGATATCTTTTTTATCACACAGGGCCACAGAGTGAATTCCACCAGTAGAGATAAAAATCTCGGAGCGATGTTGAAACTCTTCTGCTAAAGAAAAAACATTATGAGGTGCCACAGAAATTTGCGATTCTACCTTGGGTTGGTCCTGGCTATTGGCAGCACTATAGACAATGTTGAGTGGTAATGGCTGTAAATCTTTATCTTTTTCTGTCTCAACCCACACTATACCCTTACTGTCATCAAGGTTGACTTTCTTTATTTCTTCCTTGGTTTTTACTAATCCCAAAGAGAAAAGAAAACCTATTGCAAGAGATTTTAGATCTTTGGGTGAACAAGGTAATGTAACAAGCTTCTGACTATTTAAAACTATGGTTAGCTGGGCCTCAGTAACAACTATATCCTCTATTTCGCTTTTCCTTTTCCCTATAACTCTAATTACAGAAACTCTCTCTGTATTGTCCATTACCCTTCTTCCTCTCATGCATCGATCAATAAAATAATAACACAAAGGTATCAGAAACTATCCGCTACTAAGGAAAGAATTTCAAGTTTAAAATGTTTTAAACTGAAAAAGGCAGTGGAAATCCTGGATTGTGGTTTCTAGAGAAATTCAGATACTAAAAGCAAAATTTTTGTATACAGAACTGGATAAGCTAGAACGCTATAAACCATTTGACACAAAGTTGATTTTTCCTTCTAAGATAGATATATTGAGAAGGAAACATTCTAGCTGCAAAATCTTTAAATAATGAAAAGGTATACTATCATATGGGATTTTGATGGGACAATCCTTCCACCAGAACCCTATGACAGTGAACAATCACTGTTAATACATAAATTAAATCAATCACGGGAAGAGATCCCTTTTTTTATGCATGTTGTTGGCAGAGTCATCATCTATGCCGATATGAAGAAGCAGCTTAGGAGAACCTTTAAAAAATTATACCTACATTTCTTGATGGGCACCCAAATTGAAGTGCTTGATCATGTTGCAGAACCCCTTGCAGAGAAAATATCAGAAGCTGATCGACAGACTTTATTACGCTTAAAAGAGGATGGTCATAATATGATGGTCTTAAGCTGCGGCACTGTTGATTTAAGCGAAAGAGTTTTAAAAGTTGCAGGTTTAGACAACTGCTTTAGTATGATTAAAGGAAATCAGTTTCAAGTCGAGAATGATCAAATCACTGGAATGGATTTTCATATTCCAAACCCGGAAGATAAACTGAAATTAATTAATGCACAGGGTATCTGGCCCGAAAATTCGATTGTGATTGGTGATGGTTACACAGATCGTCCACTCTTGAGTTGGGCAGGGATTCCTGTTCTAATTGATCGAACAGGAAAGAAAAAAGCTCAATATGCAAAGAAAGGTTACCATGTTATTTCTTCTATTCCTGAAATAGTTGAGATGATAGAGAAAGAGTTTGTGTAATTTCATATTCAATTTTTTGTATCTGCTCAAAATTTGAAGGAGGGGCATGGGTGTCTTTTTTTTGTTATGCCCTTCAAACAGGGCGCTTTGCCATGTCGTTTCAAAATGGTTTATAGCAACTTGGCTTTGGAGTCATATTCTCCGTCTATATAAACCATTTTGAAACGACAACTAAGCTGAGCTATATCTAAGGGCATAACAAAAAAAAGACACCCATGCCCAGAAGAACTAGCGATTCGAAATCCACTAGATTTTGAGCAATTACAATTTTTTTAAAAAGCGGAAAAATGAAATCTAAACGATTGATAGTTTTCGATATGGATGGCGTTATTATTGATGTCTCAAAGTCATATCGGGATACAGTAAGGCAAACAGCCAAACTATTCTTCAAAGGGGCACGCTCATGGGAAAATCTACCTGATCCACTGTTTCCATTATCAGATCTTGCCAGAGTAAAACAGAGCGGAGGGCTGAATAATGACTGGGATCTAACTTGTTTAGTTATTAATCTTTTGTTCTCTCTTGTAAAAAAACCAAAGACCCATGAAGATATGGACACCTGGTTTAGGTATAAGAAAACTATTAACCGGTGTGATGTTGCAATACTTGCTCGATTTTTAAGATCCACAAATACACCGTTGACAACTTTGTTAGAAAAAAAAGGTAAACTAAATGATAAGTTCATCATGAGCCTTTATGTCGGCGATGTTGGAAGCGGGAATATTATCAAGCAGATTTTTCAGGAGATATATCTTGGAAAGGATTTATTTGAATCTACCTATGGCGTACCTACAAAAATATACCATGGTGAGGGCTATATAAATAGAGAAAATCTTTTAGTTGAAAAATCTATTCTTGAATATCTTTCAAAAAATAACGTCCTGGCAATTGCTACAGGACGGCCCAAAGCTGAGGCGGACTATCCTTTAGATTTTTTTGACCTGAGAAAATATTTCACATTTATCTACACCCTTGACGATTGTATCAGGGAAGAGAAAAAAATATTGGAGCAAGAAGGGAAAAAAGTCTCACTCAGTAAACCAAACCCATATATACTTGATACTATTGCAGAGGCTAAAAAATATGAGGCTTCTGGATTCTATTATATTGGCGATATGCCTGATGATATGGTTGCTGCCTCAAGATCCAGGGCAAGGTTTATTGGGGTTGGTCTTCTCCTTTCAGGACCTGATAAAGTTATTCTCAAAAGAGACCTATTACGGGCAGGCGCAGATTACATTATTGAAGATTTTGAGGAATTAAAGGGAATAATATAGGATTTCGGATTTTAGATTTCGCCTGCCTGCCTAGCCTGAGCGAGAGCGACCCACCTGCCATTGCAAGGCACGAGCGGGCAGGTGGCGGGCAGGGATTGCGGATTTAGATATAGACAATATCCTGCTGCAAATTACACTTATTATAAAAGCTGCTCATCATAGGATTTTGAAATTATTTACCTGAAGATCTGGAGAATCTAAGAGTAGAAAAACAAGCGATTCCAACGAGGCGAGGATGCTGCTCAGGCACTACATCATGATCTTCTTGCGCTCGGGATCGTATAGCGCACGCTCATGGCGAGTCGCCGGTATCACTTCATTGTATATCTCGATTTCATAGCCTTTGTTGTAGCTGGCATGCTCAGCTGCTACGTATCCATAAGCAATGGTTTTCCTAACCGTATGCCCATAGCCACCGCTAGTCACCACGCCCAGGACCTCACCTTTGTAGCAGATGGTCTCGCCACCATACAGTAACCTAGGATCGTCGATATCAAGGGTGAAGCAGCAGAGCGTCCACTTGGGGCCCTCCTCCTTGATCTTGACAAGGGCCTCACGCCCGGCGAAGTCTCCTTTCTCAAGAGCCACACAGAAGCCAAGCCCTGCGTCATAGGGGCTGTAGTCAGGTGTTACCTCTGCACTCCAGTAGCGATAGCCCTTCTCCAGGCGTAGTGAATCGATGGCCCGGTAGCCGGCGTTTGCAACACCGAGGTCTTGGCCCTCTTCCCAAAGCAGTTCATAAACATGCCCGGCGTATTCGGGCGAGATGTAGAGCTCGTAGCCAAGCTCACCTACGTATGTTACACGAAGGGCCAGCACCGGGGCATAGCCTACCGTAATGTACCGGCACTGGCTGAAGTTGAAATTCTCATTGCTGAGGTCTTCTTTAGTGGCCTTTTCCAGCAGCTTGCGCGAATTGAGGCCGCAGACATTGATCATTGCATAAGAGGATGTCACTTCGCGGAGCATGACCGAACCGTCCTTAGGCATATGGTTCTTGATCCACGTAAAGTCGTGGATGCCAAAGGCCGTACCAGTGATGATGAAGAATCGGTCCTCGGCCAGCCGGGCGATCGTTATGTCGCACTCGACCCCGCCTCGCTCGTTGCACAACTGGGTGTAGGTTACGCTGCCCACAGGTTTGTTGATGTTGTTTGCTGCCAGCCAGTTCAGGAATTCCAGCGCCTTGGGGCCTTCGATCTCGAACTTGCTGAAGGACGACTGATCAATCAGCACTACCCGCTCTCGCGCGGCCCGGTGTTCGTTGGCCACGTGTTCAAACCAATTGGGAAGCCCGAAGGTTAGCTTATCCTCGGGTTCCACACCCTCTGGAGCAAACCAGTTTGCCCGTTCCCATCCGAACTTGGCCCCATAAACAGCACCCCTCGTCTTCAGGAGGCAGTGAAGCGGGCCGCGTTTCACACCGCGGGCAGTATCGTGCTCTTCATAGGGCCAAGAGATGGTGTAATGCTTACCGTAAATCTCTCTGGTCCTGTCGAGTATGTACTTCGGACTCTTGTGGTATTGACCGAACCGGCGGATGTCGAGTGGCCAAAGATCCAGACTAGGCTCCCCTTCAACAATCCATTCTGCCAGCATTCGACCAGCACCACCACCGGCAGCGATACCGAAGGCGTTGAATCCGGCAGCAACAAAGCAGTTATCCAGTTCAGGCGCCGGACCCATGATGCAGTTTCCATCAGGCGTGAAGGCCTCGGGTCCGTTGATCAGCCGTATCACACCCGCTGTTTCCAGGCATGGTGTGCGCTTAATGGCTGCAGTCGAAAGCGTCTCAAAATGATCAAAGTCGGGCTTGAGCAGCTCCTCGGTAAAGCCTTTGGGAATACCATTAAGTGCCCAGGGAATGCCGTGGCGTTCGTATCCGCCCATGACCAGGCCTCCGACCTCTTCCTTGTAGTAGATCAGACTGTCTTTATCGCGCAAGGTAGGTAAATCCGGATGCACCCCATCAATCTCTTCAGTAACGAGGTACTGGTGCTGAAAGGGAACCAGGGGGACATTGACACCCATCATCTGGCCAAGATCCCGGCCCCACATACCAGCAGCGTTCACAACGATTTCACACTTGATCTTACCCGTGTCCGTATTCACGGCTGTCACCCTATTGCCCTTGAACTCAAACCCGGTCACAAGGGTCTGCTGGTAAATCTCTACGCCGCGGTTCCTCGCCCCTTTTGCCATAGCCAGAGTCAGGCCGCTGGGATCGGCCTGTCCATCAGAGGGCATAAAGGCCGCTCCGATCACCCCATCCAGGCTCATTATGGGGAAGAGATCCAAGGCCTCCTTTGGTGAGATGATGTGCATATCCAGCCCGAACCCGCGGGCCATAGTAGCTCCCTTCTTCAGTTCCAGCAGACGAGACTGGCTGCAGGCCAGGTGCAGGCAGCCGCTCTTCTTCCAGCCGGTCGTCAGTCCAGTCTCCTCCTCGAGTTTCTCGTATAGCTCTATACTGTATTTAAGCATCTGGGTAACATTACGGTTAGAACGCAACTGTCCCACAAGGCCCGCCGCATGCCAGGTGGACCCGCTGGTCAACATACCTTTCTCAATAATCACGACATCTTTCCAGCCCATTAGTGTCAGATGGTAGGCGATACTGCATCCCACGATGCCACCACCAATAATTACCACCTGTGCTTGGTCACGCAATCTGTATCTCCTTTTACCTTTGCTCTAGTGGCATCCATTCTCTGCACCCAGCAAGCGTGCATGCTCTGGCATGGATAGCTTCGCTTACTAACTTAAAAAATACTTTACCAGTTGATCAACGTGAAGAACGCCATCAAATTCAAGTTTTTCATCCCCTTGCTTTAGTATGCCTTTTTCCCCATCCGGCTCTCCCAAACAGGTAACTACAATGTCCGCTTCACTTAAGTCCTCGTTTTCCGTATAAATATTTGTAGTTGCTACAACATGCATACCGGCCTCTTTAGCGGCCAGAACCCCATTCCTTGAATCCTCAATCACTAGACACTCTTCTGGTTTGAGTCCAGTTTTTTTAAGCGCAAGCAGGTAAATTTCGGGATCCGGTTTTTTCTTGCTGACAATATCTCCGGCAAGAACAAATTCAAATCTTATGTCTTGAAGCATTCCTTTGGCTATTGCGTTAGCAGCTCTTTCGTTAGCTGTAGTACAGATGCCTACTATAAGACCTTTATCCATTGCTTCCTTCATTAGCCTTTTAATGCCAGTTCTTAATGGGAGCCTGCCACTTTCTATAAGTTCTATAAATATTTCTGTCTTCCTTTTATGAAGTTTCTTTATCAGTTCATCTTCTTCATCAGATTTCATATCAGGGGAAACGTCCTCGGTATGAAAATAGTGCCTCATTCTTTCCTTCCCGCCTGAGATCTGAAGAAGTTCATGGTATTTGTCTACATCCCACTGAAATTTGTAACCAAACTCCTTAAAGGTTTCATTGAAGGCCACTCTGTGGCCATCCTTTTCTGTATCGATTACAACACCATCCTGATCAAAAAAGATTGCTTTTATTTCTGACATCTTTGATACCTCCCGAATGAAATTTTTTTGTGGCATAAAATATTTTAATGCCTGGAAACACCATGAAAATTAAAATCTTTGGATTTTCCAGCTTGCCTTGTTTATGCCTTCCCTTCACAGCCCAGTATATTGATCCAATAATAAACTCTATTTATGATAGCATCTCTAACGGCTATATCTATTTTGCCAGGGTTATATTCGTCCCTGTGAGATGAAATATAGTCGTGAGTGGCATCAATCAGTGCATGTTTTAAATCCGTTGATACATTGAATTTTGAACCTCCAAGAGACACCAGTTTTTTAGACACGTCTGGCTGAAGACCTGTTCCACCGTGAATCACAAGGGGGACCTTTGTTTCGTCCCCATTAATCAAGTCTGATATTTTTTCCAGCCTGTCAAAGTCGAGTTTTGGATTCTTTGTCTTATATACTCCGTGTGCGGTTCCAATTGCCGGCGCAAAAATGTCGACACCCGTTTGATCAACAAACTCCAATGCCCGTTCCGGATCACACAAGGCAGTCTCATCCTCCGCAACTTTGACCTGGTCTTCAATACCGGAAACCGTGCCCAGCTCTCCTTCCACTGAAATGTCTCCAATCCCATGGCAATAGTCGCACACTTCCTTGGTTTGTTTTATATTTTCCTGAAAAACCTGCTTTGATGCGTCGATCATAATATTTGTATAACCTGCATCAGCACAGTCTTTGCAATATTCGACATCAGTGCAATGATCCAGATGTAAACAAATGGGTATAGATGCCGATTCTGCCAAAGTCCTGTAGATGTCAGCAAGAACCTTGGCGCCCAAAAATTTTGATGGTGTTACAGATGTCTGTATTATAAGTGGAGCCTTCTTGTTTACTGCAGCCTCTACTACTGCTTCCATCTGTATTAGATTGGTAATATTAAATGCACCAACAGCATACTTATCATCCGTTGCTTTCAAAAGCATTTCTTTTGCATTTACTATTGACATTTTCTCCTCCTAATGTTTTGAATGTTTATAATATAAAAAGGTTTTCCCTGTTATAATGATCCAATCTTCCAGGGAGAATAAATTGTTCTAGCCAGGCAGGGAATCAAGGTTATTATATCTTCACCCTCTTTCATGTTGGACATAATGCCCCAGATGTTATAAAGGGTTATCCAAAATAGTTCCTAATAAATCTTAAAAATCTTTCATTCTCCTCATCCACACCAGGTGTTACCCTGAAGTAACCATCTTTGCCATGTATCGGAGGTATTTTTTTTAGGAAGACTTTTTCCATATCCAGTGCTGCTTGAAGAATTTCTGCAGTCGTTTTACCTGTCATATTTGCATCGATCAACATATAATTTCCATGGGCTGGATAGGGTTTAAGACCCAGTTTTTGAGCTTCTGCATAAAAAATATCCATCCATCGATTATTATGCTTTACCTTTTGTTTAATCTCTTCTGGATTATCAAGAATTGCTTCTGCGGCTGCCATTGACATAAGACTGACATTCCATGGTAAAAACATTGTATTGAAGGCAGCAATCATCTCTTCTGTTCCCAACACATACCCAAATCTTATACCTGCAAAGCCATGTGCCTTTGATAAAGTTACAGATAAAAAAACCTGTGGATATTTTTTTATCAGAGAGGCTTTTGAAGGAATTTCCGGATGATAGTCAAGATAGGCCTCATCAATACAAAGAGGTATGCCTGTTTCGCAAAAACGTTCAAGATCAGCATCATCAATGAAAACCCCGGTTGGGTTGTTGGGATTAATTATCAGGATTAACTTTGTCCTTTCATTTATTGCGTTAAGCATTACATTCACATCATACTGTAGATCACCTTCTCGCACAGGAATAGAAACTACTTTTCCTCCGCACAATTCCGCTCGCGGTGGAAATAATCCAAAAGTCGGATTCGACATTATAATCTCATCACCCGGCTGCATAAAAATACGCATCATGCAGTCAATAATTTCTGATGATCCATTGCAAAGTGCAACATTATCAGGCCCAAGATCATACATTTTACCAATCTTGGTTCTTAGATTTAACATGCTGTCAGGATACCGGTTCCCCCTCTTCACAGCTTCAGCCACTGCTTTTACCACCTTATCGGAAGGCGGAATCGGATTTTCATTAAGCATAAGCCTGGCATGATCTGGATTTGCCCAGGCTTTATCAAGAATACTTGTGTCATATTTTCTTGAGGTCAGCAACCAGGGAACAAACCATTCTTTTAATTCTTTCATTTTTATCTCCTTTCAGATAGTGGGATTAATAAGTAAAAAAATGATACAGATTTCTATAACATAGAATCCACGGATTCATATTCCAGATCAAAGGCCTCAGCAACACCTTGATGTGTCACTTTTCCTTCAATAATATTAATACCTTTGGCTATTTCGGGGTTTTGTTGAGCTGCCTTTTTGTAACCTTTATCAGCAATCTCCAAAGCATATGGTAAAGTTGCATTTGTAAGTGCTTTCGTTGAGGTAAACGAAACAGCACCGGGCATATTTGCCACACAATAATGTATGATTCCATCAACAACATATATAGGGGCATCATGAGTTGTTGGTTTAGATGTTTCTATGCATCCACCTTGATCAATTGCCACATCCACAATTACAGAACCCTTTTTCATTAGTTTTAACATTTCGCGTGTTATCAATTTAGGTGCTACTGCTCCTGGTATAAGGACTGCTCCCACAATAAGGTCAGCTTCTTTAAGAAGTTTACGGGTATTTTCCGGATTTGACACAACATTGACAACGTTGGGCGGCATTATGTCAGACAAATATCTCAGTCTTTCCAGATTAACATCAAGCAGAAAAACTCTTGCTCCTAATCCTGCTGCTATTTTTGCAGCATTAGTTCCTACAACACCTCCACCGATAATCACAACGGTAGCAGGCTCAACACCTGGTACTCCACTGAGTAGTATGCCTTTACCGCCATAAGTTTTTTCCAGGTATTTAGCACCTTCCTGGATAGCCATTCTTCCTGCAATTTCACTCATAGGAGTAAGGAGTGGTAAAGAACCGTTTTCCCGCTCTATTGTCTCATAAGCCAAAGCTATACATCCTGAATCTATAATTGCTTTCGTAAGTTCAGCGGATGCTGCGAAATGAAAATATGTAAATACAATCTGTCCTTTCCGTATTAGTGGGTATTCAACGGGAAGAGGCTCCTTTACTTTAATTATCATTTCGCTTTTTTTGTAAATCTCTTCTGGAGAGCTGCAAATTTTTGCGCCAACCTTCACATAATCTTTGTCAGAAAAAGCGGAACCATCACCTGCGCCGGTTTCAACAAGGACTGAGTGTTTATGGGATATCATTTGTTCAACGCCAGATGGTGTCATGGCAACCCTGTTCTCTTTTGCTTTTATTTCTTTTAATATACCTGTTAACATAAAGCCCTCCTGAGAATCATGACTTAAAATTTTCAAGACATTTTCCTGCAAATTCTACCATTTCAACTGTAGCTTTAGAAAACTGCTCTGCAGTACGGATGAGTGAAGGATGCGTGTTATATTCATCTCTGGAATACCCGTCTTCCAAATAAGCCCTTTCGAAATAGGGTATATGCATAAGTTTATCCATAACGTCCTCTGGAATATCTTTTAAAATACGGTCTTTTTCAAAGATAAGTTTTTCTTGCTCTGGGAAATTGTAAAGTTGCTCAATAAATGGAGGGGGGCATGTAACCACTACGTTAGCTCCAGCTATCTCTTCAAGATGCCGCAGTCTTAAAGAACCATTTACTGTTGGCCCAACACGGAGTGAACATGAGAGCATTTTGCTTGGATAACCCCTTTCCTTTACAAGCTTATACGCCTTTTTGAATATGGCTAATTCCGCCCATCTAATATCGCCCTCGGAAAGTTCAATTCCTTTTTCTTTTCCAAATTCCCTCAAGCCTCCAAGATCCCCATATCTTGCTTCCATGTCAGTTAATACGGAACGCCATTTTGAGAGATCAACATTATTCTTTTTGGCCATTTCAAGGCCTTCCTTTACAGACTTTGCCCCATCCATAATCTGGGGCAGAATGAAAGCCAATGTATTATTCGTGGAAATTCCCCTTGAAGTCAGAATTTTAATAACCTCATAACCTTCTTTGGAGCCGGGAATTTTTACCATAACATTAGGATTTAAAGCAGCCAGTTCATAGGCCTGCCGTAACATTTTTTCTTTATCAAAAGGGCTTCTTGGGTCCACCTGACCGGAAAGATATCCTTGTTTGTAACCCGATTTTTCAAAAAGAGGAAGATACATTTCAGAACCACGTTTTACTACCTGCTTATACATCAACCAAAAAAGGGACTCTTTATCTATGCCTGGATTGTTTTTGATCAGGTCTTTTACAATTTTATTCCAGAATCCCTCATCAGACTTAATTGCCTGGAGAGATAGCCCGGGGTTGGTTGTAACACCTCGAAATAATTGTGATGCGGGATCTTTTGGATTATACATTCTTTCAAATTGCCTTTCCATGATTTTGGCATCATCAGGTGTCGCCTTGTTAAGCATCTCTTCGCACCAAATATCGTAAATAAGGGGAGATGAATCCCACCATATTTCCATTCCCGAGCTTACTTCAACCAGCCTTTCCAGGATGTTTTTTTCTTCCATTTCCTTTATCCCTGTATGGTTCCTTAAGGGTAATTGTTTAAATGATTGTTGTTTAGATGTATATACATAATGTTATAAAAAAAGAGACCCTATCCTTCCCCGGAATAAACTATGTTATTCTCTTTTATGCGATATCGTCCGAGTTCAACTTCAAATATATATTTATCTCCCCTATAATATGAGTAGAGCACTTCAATGGGGATACTATTTTCACCGAATGTTATGCTTTCCATGAAAATTCCTGCTGAATTCTCAGGAAGATTCAAAATGTTTGCTATGTTTCCCTTCAAATTCACCGCTCTTATTGTCTGTTCGCACCGTGCAAGGGAAATATTAAAACGCTCGGAAATAATTTTATACATTGAACCAGTAAGGTCCATATTTAAAATATTTTTGAACATATCGTATGGAAGACAACTCTCTTCATATATAAGAGGAATACCGTTTCCTGCCCTCAAGCGGCAAACCACGATTACCTTAGTATTTGTGCCTAGCAACAGGGTTTTCGCCACATGATCTTTTGCATCCTCAATGCCTTTTTTCAGAATTTTTGTTTTTTCCTTTATGCCAATGTCGCTCAGATCATCTCTGAAACTGGAAATTCGATTAAGTTTATGTTTAAGAGCCACAGGCATGGATGATGAAACAAAGGTTCCTACGCCTTTTTCTTTCCTCAGTATTCCCGCTGATACCAATTCTCCTATAGCCTGCCTCAATGTATTTCTATTTACGTCGCACATTTTTGAAAGTTCAATTTCAGATGGAAGTTTATCCCCTTTCTTGTATCTTTCAGTCTGAACAAGCTCTTTGAGCCAGGCGCTTATTTGCAGGTATTTTGGGATTGGATTTGATGGATCAACTACTTTCAATTGATTGCCTTCCTTTGTAATAATTAACCGCAGACTCTGAGAACGCAGAGGCTTAGCTATTATTTTTTTACAAAAAATCCTTGCTCATGGGACATCTATATACCTATGTGACATCTCTCATTAACATTTATACAACTGCTTTTTTTGTTTGTAATTCTATTCCGTTTATCTCAAAGGGACTGAGATATTTTCCATTGCCGTCCTCTCAGCGGCAATGGAAAAGATTTAGACCTCTGCGTCCTTTGTGTCTTTGCGGTCATTTACAAAACAGGCATCTCTTATGCCAATCCAGCAGAACTTTTGCCTGTCTTTTTTTGCACTATTTGCAAAAGGCCAAGCATTATCAGAACAAGAACAATAATGCAGGTACACATTGCATTTGCGCTTGCTGTCCAGCCGTCATTATCGAGCATAATAATTTCAATGGCTGCAAGATGCACTGTGGCGGAGACAAGAAATATAACAGCGCTTATTGTGGTCATAGAGCGCATGAAAAAATAGACAAAATTTTGAAAGAATGCCACACGTGAGAGAGGAAAAATTATTTTAAAAAACGTTCTAATCGTATCCCCGCCAAGGCTGATAGATGCTTCCTCAATAGATGGATCAATATTTCTCAAATTAGAAATACTGGATAGTATACCCAGTGTAAAATTACAGATGATAATACATATCACAATTATCCAGGGCGTGCCGTAAAAGATATAATAGGGTTTGTTAAACGCAAGGATGTAACCAAGACCCATTACAAGACCGGGAATTGCCGCCGGCATAACAGATAAGAGATATATAAGTTGCTTGAAATATGGTTTGCGTGTTTCCATGATGTAGCCTGCAACAAGCGTGATGAATGCCCCTCCAACACCGACAATCATAGAAATCCAGAAGCTCGTCCATATGGCGGAATACCCCCCTATTGATGGGAACTTGTAATGCTGAAAAGTCAAAGACCAGTCGTAAGGCCATATCTTGACAAAAGAACCGAGAATCACTGTTGCAAATATCAAAATGATAGAAAAAGATACAAGCCAGCAATAAATTGTATATGATATCTTCTTCAATGGCCTTGAAGGAGGAATGACAGGTTTTGCAGCGCCGCTTATCATGGCAAACGTCTTACGAGAAATATAGTAATTCAGCATGAATGCCATAAGTGAAGGAACGAGCAGGATAATGCTTATGGTAGCGCCCAGGTCAAACCGGTAAAGATTCGTTACCTGTGCATATATTTCGGTCGCCAGAACATTGTAATCTGCGCCGATGACCACGGGGTTTCCAAAATCAGTAATCGTCAGATTGAATGTCAAAGCGGCTGCGCTGAAGATACCGTATTTTGCAGACGGAAGTGTTATGCGGGTGAATACTTTGAACGGGGTTGCACCTAAACTTTCCGCTGCTTCATCCAGTCTTATGTCAACAGCCGAAAGTGTTGTGTAAAGAATCACAAATGCATGGGGCAGGCAATAGAGAACTTCCGAAATTATAATGCCTGTTGCCCCGTAAATATTCCAGTCTGTATGTAAAAAATGCGCCGTAATTACCCCATTCCTGCCGAAAAGATAAATAAGCGCCAGCGCCTGAACAATGGACGGCGCCACAAGGGGCATCATAATTATATTCCTGAAAAATGGCTTTCCGGAGATGGTTGTCCTTGTCATTGCATAGGCAAAAAAGAAAATTATAATGGTTACGATGATCGTGGTGGCAAAAGATACATATAGACTGTGCCAGAGGGCATTTAGGGTATGAGCTGTAGTAAAATATTTATGAAAATTTTGAAGGGTGAAATTCAGTAAACTGAACTCGCCACCTTTGAAAAAACTCATAGTCAGGATTGACCATAATGGGAAAAGCATAAAAAAGCAGAGTAGCAATCCAATGAAAATTGTTACAGTCGGTACTATGAATTTATCAAATTCCATTCTCGCAGATGAAATTTGGTATTGTTCTATTATGGAATTTTCATTTTGTGTTTTGTTCATCTGCCCACTTTTAACCTTTTTGATGGTTCCAAAGAAATTAGACCAACTTTTTAAAAAGCTCTGTATAAACGTGGAAGGCATCAGGTGGAAAATAGACTTTGATTTTTCCCCCTCTTTTCAGACCCATTTTTTCAAAATCTTTTTCCGAAATGTCAATAATCGTTGTCTCTCCCTCAAGGAAAAACGCAATTCTTACAACTGCGCCAAGGAAAGTGATAACTTCCGCCACAACTTCAACAACATTTGAAGAAACACAATGTTCAGATGAGATTGTGACGTCCACTAATTCGACGTTTTCAGGTCGAACAGCAAGGTGTACATTTTCACCTTCCACATCATCGAGGTTTAAAACAGTAAATTCCAGTTGCCCGAACTTTACTTTTCCATCCTTTTTTGTGCCTGAAATGAAGTTGGAAGTTCCTACAAATTCAGCAATAAAACTTGTTTTTGGTTCTTTATAAATTTCCCAGGGAGAACCTACTTGCCTGATTTGACCATCTCTCATAATCACAACTCTATCTGCAAGTGAAAGCGCTTCTTCCTGATCATGGGTTACGTAGATCAGGGTAATTCCCAGTTCTTGCTGTAGTTTCTTGATAACTGTTCTAAGGCGCACACGTATCTTGGCGTCGAGAGCGCTTAGAGGTTCATCAAGAAGAAGGATATTTGGTTTTATGGCAAGAGACCTGCCAAGAGCAACCCTTTGCTGCTGCCCACCACTCAATTGTGAGGGGTAATGGCCCTCCCATCCGGTTAGGTCTATGAGCTTGAGCATCTCGATGACCCTTTCATCTATCAGGTCTTGAGGCATTTTTCTCATTTTTAGTCCGAATGCTATGTTTTCATTCACTGTCATATTGGGAAAAAGGGCATAGGATTGAAAAACAATTCCAAATTCTCGTTTCTGCGGGATAACGTCATTTATAATTTTTTCGTCGTAAACAATGTTTCCAGATGTCAGGGTCTCAAAACCTGTAATCATTCTGAGAATGGTGGTTTTTCCACAGCCGCTTGGACCCAAAAAGCAAACAAACTCTCCAGGTTCAATATCCAGGCTAACATCATCTACTGCGACTAAGGAACCATAAGTTTTCCTTATTTCCTCTAAAATTAACATTTTTGACATAGCATAAAATACTCCTTTGGAATTGATACGGGGTGCAGGATTTTGGATTTATGCTTCTTGAACTTCTCTTTTTGTGTAACTTTCAAGGATGCACAGAGTATAACTGCTTAAGTGATTATTATTGTAGATGTATATACAGACATAAAACCAAAAAAATGTCCATTATTAATTTTAGACATAGTTTAGTGGTTGTATTTAATTAAATACAAATATTCCCACTCAACAACTCAACTATTTGACGATCTCTGAATTTAAAGCATAAATAAGATATCATAGATCCCCGGTGAGAGGATCTATGATATCTTTGAAAGAGACTATATTAAAAGAACCTTGTTAGCGAAGGAAAAGTTCTGTCCACACTTCCAGGATCTTGGCGCGATTCTTGGACTGCCAGGGGAAATCCATCGGAGCCAATTTGACTGTGTCTAAAGCAGGTAAACCCTTTGGTCCGGGCATACCCGGATAGGCAACTCCCAATTTGAATTTTGCATATCCTTTCATTGCGCTTTTTGATATTGCCCAGTCTAAAAATTTCTTTGCGGCTTTTTCATGCTTTGCGCCTTTCAAAAGCGAATTCACTTCGAGTTCAAATCCCGCACCTTCCTCGGGCAGAGCCATAACCACCGGAAAACCCTTCTTTTTCAAAGATGAATAGACAAAAGCAAAAGAACAACCAATTGCATATTCACCGGCCGCTGTAAGTTTTGCCGGTTTCGAACCGCTCTTGATATACTGGCCCATATTCTTGTCCAATTTTTTCAAGAAATCCCACGCCTTATTTTTTTCAACAGGTTTGTTTTTATAGTCCGGATCAAGCATTACAAGAAGGCTTGCAACCTGTAAAAACCCCGTACCGGAACTGGCCGGGTTTGGCATTATAAGTTTACCTTGATAGACCGGTTTAAGAAGATCATTCCAACTTTTTGCCATTGGAATACCATCCTTTTCCAAAACCTTTGTATTGCCAACAAAAGCTGCCGCATACAAATCTATCGCAGTCCAATAACCTTTTGGGTCCTTAAAATTATCAGGGATCTTATCCCATCCTTTGGGTTTGTACGGCACAAGCATTCCTTTTGGTACAAATTCTGACGTATTTGTTACAGCCCATCCCCAAATACAGTCAGCCTGGGGATTATCTTTTTCTGCCAGCATCCTTGCACCCAATTCACCTGTTGACAGACGAATAGCCTGGATATCAAGATCAGGCAATTCAATTTTTGCCAATTTGAGGTATTCAACAACCTCTTCGTTTTCCAGCGACGTGTAAATAACAACCCTGTCCTTTGCTGATGCCGTTCCCATTAGAAAAAACAATGCTACCAATACACAACCAATTGATAAACCGAACTTTTTCATAATGCTTCCTCCTTTTTATTTGGTTACTTTGTAATTTCTACTGCACCGTCTGCAGCGGAAAACCAGGAATACTCATGCTTCCAGCCTGTCCTAACCCAACACTCCTTCCCCCTATTATTTTGAAAATTCAATTGACTCTTGCCACGCCCTGAGACCATGGTTTCTCAGTTAAAGTAAATCACTGTAATTTCAATAGGTTGAAAACATCTAAAACATTAGCTATAGGCTACATTCGACCCCTTCAGTTTGTCAAGCAAAATGTATACAGAAAATGAGGTTGAGGTTTAGATGTTTCTCCAATATTACAGATCTCACACATGCGTCGGTTGACTGTTATCGCTTATCCGTCGTAGATTCAAATGATTAAGCTAATGACAATGGCTGTATAACCTTTCGGAGTTTAGGCGTGAGCCTTTTATAAAATCCTTACGCCCGCCCGTCCCGTCCCGAGACCGGGACGTGATCGGGAGGTGCGACTTGCTTTGAATATGCTGTTGAGGCTATGATATTTTAGGAGCTTAGTCCCCGGAGATCTGGCTTAAAAAACAGGTCTGGGCCAGGGAGTCATGGAGTATTGGAATGTCGGGTTTAGAGAGAAAAAATAATTCTTTCGCATGTACCTCCATTACTCCAGTACTCCATATCGATGGCACCAACTAAAAAGAGTTATAATTTCAATAAGATATAGAAATTCCGATATACCAGTGTTCTCAACGCCTGCGGTGTCTAAGAAGGCTTATTTTCACGAATAAACAGGACAGCAGCAATCCCTGTAGCAGCTAAGATGCTTAAAACCAGGAAAACAGGTTTATATAAACCGAACAGGGCCATCAACAGACTAGAAAAAACACGGCATGCATGCTTTCACATACGCTTCCTTCTTTGACATAAAAGCTTTTTCTCTTCTATAGTATACCCTAATAATGAGTTCTATCAGACAAACCAAACAAAGCCCAAAGGAGCAGAAACATGATCAACCTCAGTGTCAACGTCAACAAGGTAGCCACCTTACGCAATGCCAGGGGAGGCCATGAGCCAAATGTCGTCCAGGCCGCTCGCACCTGCATTGAGGCCGGATGTCAGGGTATCACTGTTCACCCCCGCGAAGACCAGCGCCACATCCAACCAGGTGACGTTTACGATCTCGACCTCGACAATCTCCACCGTCTCCAGGATCTCCAGGCATCAAAGAGGTATCCATCGGCCACGCGCTCATCTCCCACGCCCTTTATGTGGGACTTTCCCAGGCAGTCAAAGACTTTCGAAGGGCCTGTGGGCAGTAAATATGAGATGTTGCACTTTTCCAATTTTATAGCTTTTATTGCCTTTAATAATATTGTATAGGTAGTGACATTAGGTGAAAGATGAGAATACTTTTGACAAACGATGATGGCATATTAGCAGAGGGCCTCATAGCCCTTTATGAGGAGTTAAAGGGTGATTTTGATCTTTCTGTAGTTGCCCCTGAAACAGAGATGAGTGCAGTAGGCCACGCCATTACCCTGTCTAATCCATTACGGGTGAGGCGGTTCAAGAGAAATGGGACTTTCTTTGGCTATGCAGTAAGCGGAACTCCTGCTGACTGTGTGAAAATAGCTATCCAAGAGATATTACAACAGAGACCAGATATTATCATCTCAGGAATTAACATGGGCTCTAACGTAGGTATAAACCTTTTATATTCAGGAACTGTTTCCGCTGCCACAGAGGGAGCCTTTCTGGGTATTCCCTCGGTTGCTATTTCACTGAACACTAAAAATGATCCTGATTTTAGCTTTCCTGCAAAATTTTCACGCCAGATGATCAGGTTTGTCACACAGAACAGCCTGAGAGAGGGAACAGCCTTAAATGTGAATATACCAGCCATGCCTGAGAATCAGATTAAGGGTATATCTTTTACGACACAGGATCTTGTGAGACAAAGAGATACATATGAAAAAAGGAATGACCCGAGAGGGAATTCTTATTACTGGTTAGCCAGTGAAACGCCTATTGAAGAGAGTATTCCAAATACTGATTTAAAAGCCTTACAAGAAAACCAGATAACCATTACCCCAATTACATTTGATCTTACAGATTTCAAAGAGGTGGAAAGGCTGGCTTCTATTGGTTTTGATCTTTAAAAAGATGGGGTGATGTTTTTCTTTACCTTCCGGGCTATATCATTTATTTCTTCCATATCGCCCGGCTTCATCTCCCAGTTGGATATTGATAGTCCGTCATTTTCCCATCTGGGTATAATATGTATATGGAGATGAGGGACTATCTGGTCAGATGCCTTGCCATTGAGCTGAAGAATAGTTATCCCCTCTGCATTTAGCGTCTCTTTAACTGCATTTGCACATCTTTTTACTGCCTTGATAAGAGTTGCTAAATCGCTTTCTGATATTTCAAATATATTCTCGGCGTGATTTTTTGGAACAACCAGCATGTGGCCTTTACTTGAAGGATTAATATCCATAAAGGCAACTACCAGTTCCTCATCCAATACCTTTACTGCAGGTATCTCTCCATCAATAATCTTACAAAAAATACAGTCCATCTTATGCTCCTTGTTTCTTTAAGATTCTATTCATTCACCGCAGAGGCGCAAAGACCGCAGAGAGGAAAGATCTTTCCCTTGCCGTTGAGAGGACGGCAAGGGAAAAGGCTCTCAGCCCTTTGGGCGAATAAATAGGACTGGCCAAACTATTAGCGCCGCAAGGGAGTGTAAAAGTCCTGGGTACGTTTGGTAATTTTTTAATGTTACAGCTGAATTTCTAATTGAACATTATCTGCAATTTACACAGGTATAAAGCTTACTCAGCGGCACTCCTGTCTTCTTGCTTATATATTCCAACTGCTCTTGAGGAGCAAAATATCTTCCGCATACTTTGCAGGCCACCATCTTGAAAGTCTTATCCCAGATAAACCGCTCCTTACCACTTTCACTCTCCCCCATCTTTATATGCCCGGTTGGACATACATAGGCACAAGCGCCGCAACCTATACAGGCCCTGGACGGCTCAACAAATGGGGTACCTACAGCTTTGTCAGCACCACGGTAAGAAAAACCAATAGCACTCACCCCTACCACTTCTTCACAGACCTCCACACACTGGCGGCAAAGTATGCACGTGCCCTTATCTTCGTCAGGCTTAAACCTGGGTTGTGGCTTCACCCCCATTTTTTCCGCAAGTTCTCGAATAACCTCTGACTCAGGGCATCTCGCCATAAGTAGTTGCAAGACCAGCCGACGGACATTCAATACCCGCTTACTTTGGGTATTAACGATAAGGCCCTTCTCCACCTGGTAAATGCAGGATGTAACAATCCTCGTCCTTTCACCTTTTGTAATCTCCACTGAACAGAGTCGACATGAACCAGACGCAGTTATCTCATCATGGTAACACAGGGTAGGGATCTCTATTCCATTGCTTTGCGCTGCCTTCAGGATTGTTGAACCTTCCTCGGCCTGAATTTTCTTATTATCAATTACTAAATTTATCATTTTTCCTGCCTTATCTATTTTATATCTATTGCGTTCAATTCACCAATTACACATAACAGGCAATAGGTGAATTTTGGCATATACACCTCAGTCAGAACGAGTGATTTCCGTACAAACACCGGCCGGACATTTCTTCTCCCGGATATGGGCATTATACTCATCTCGGAAATACTTAATAGTGCTCAAAACTGGATTGGGGGCAGAACCTCCCAGGGCACACAAAGAACCGTCAATGATCGCTTGGGACATGTCTTCTAAAAGTTCTACATCTCCTTCTTTGCTATTTCCCTTACATATATCGTCCAGTATTTCTCGCATTCTCCGGACGCCCTCGCGGCAGGGAACGCACTTCCCACAGGATTCACCCTCCAGGAACTCTTCGAAATACCTGGCAACATCTACCATGCAAATAGTCTCGTCCATAATAATCATCCCGCCAGAACCCATCATTGACCCTACCTTGGTCAATTCATCGAAATCAACCGGCAGGTCGATTAGCTCCTTGGGGATACACCCTCCAGAAGGTCCACCAGTTTGTACCGCTTTAAACTTTTCCCCCTTAGGTATCCCTCCACCTATATCGTAGATAATCTCTTTTAAGGTGGTTCCCATCGGAATTTCTATCAAGCCGATATTTTTAACATTACCCACCAGAGAGAAAACTTTTGTTCCTGTACTCTTTTTGTAGCCAATTTTGGAGAACCATTCTCTGCCTCTCGATATTATGACCGGTACATTTGCCCAGGTTTCTACATTATTCAGATTGGATGGTCGATCCCACAGCCCATGTTCTATCGTGTGAATATATTTGGCTCGGGGCTCTCCTGCCTTGCCCTCCAAGGAAGCCATCAGCGCGGTGGATTCACCACAGACGAATGCCCCAGCTCCTTTACTTATATTTATGTCAAAACTGAATCCCGATTTGAAAATATCTTTCCCTAAAAACCCATATTCTTTAGCCTGAGAGATGGCCAATGTTAAAGCCTTCACTGCCAGAGGGTATTCATCCCTTACATAAATATATCCTTCATGAGCGCCGATAGCATAAGCTCCAATGATCATTCCCTCTATCACACTGTGGGGATCACCCTCCATGATACTTCTATCCATATAAGCTCCGGGATCACCTTCATCACCGTTGCAAATTACATATTTTATCTCTCCGGTAGCATTTCTGCAGGATCTCCATTTAAACCCGGTGGAAAAACCTCCCCCCCCTCTTCCCCTCAAACCTGACCCTTCGACTTCTTCTATCACCTTTCCCGGTTCCATGTTGGAGAGGACTTTTTGAAGGCTAAAATAACCACCTCGAGCAATGTATTCATCTATATTGCCAGGATTTATAAATCCACAGTTTCTGGTAGCTATTTTAATTTGCTTTTTGTAAAAATCAATTTCCTTCATGAGAGGAATCGCCTTGATATCATCCGGCAGGGCCCCAGTAAGATACCTTATCTTTTCCTCATTGATGATGAGATCTTCTTCATCAATTCGGCAGTAAGGCTTCTTGTCTTTGCTTTTCCCTTCCGTTATTTGGTTTAAAATTGCTATTACATTTTTAGGGGTAACCTTACTGTAGGTCAGCCGCGGCCGGTTGGGTTCTATAACATCCACCAATGGCTCTCTGTAACACATGCCGATACAGCCAGCTTTACTCAGGATGATGTCCAGTTTTTGTTTTTCTATCTCATCTGCTAAGGCGTTATAAACCAACTCAGCCCCGGATGCAATTCCACAGGTAGCCATGCCCACCGTTATCTTCGTCTTTGAAGGAGAGAGAGATTTCATCCCTTTTTCCTTCATTTTTGTTAATAGACTATCCATCTTTGCCACTTTCCCTCCATTATTTTCTGTAATTTTCCAATATTCCTTGAATTTCATCTTCAGTTAAGTAGGCATGAATATGGTCGTCAAGCTTAATAACTGGAGCTAAACTACAACACCCAAGACACCTTACATCTTTCAAGGTGAACATTAAATTCTCGGTAGTTTCTCCACATTCAATATTTAGCTCATTCTCCAGTCTGGAAAGCAGCTTTGGAGCCCCCTTTATATGACAGGCAGTACCAGCACAAACTTGTACCAAGTATCTCCCCTGGGGTGTGAGGCTAAAGGAGTTGTAATACGTGGAAACTTCATATATTCGACTCAGCGGTATCTCTGTCTCTTCACTAAGGAGTTTCAGGGTATCCTTTGGTAAAAAGTTGTATTCTTTTTGAATATCTTGAAGCATAGCAATTAAAGAACTCTTTTCGCCATGATATTTTTCCACGATAGTTTTAATATTTTTTTCCACATTCTTAACTTTGTCCATTTTTAGACTACCTTTTTAATTTAAAATTCTTACTCTTCTTATAACTCTGACCAGGACTGTAGTTGTTCAACCTTATTCATCAACTTTTTATGCTCCAGGTTCACCCTCGCCTGTATCTCTTCTATCTTGTCCGGTCTGAGATGCCTGAATCGACCCTGTAATTTCAGATAATCCTCCACAGGTCGGAGCGGCTTCGGCATATCAACAGTTATCCTGTATTTACCATTTTCAACCTCATAAAGGGGAAAAATACCTGTTTCCAACGCCAGCCGACCCACCTTGATTGTAAGACTCGAATCCATCCTCCATCCGGTGGGACATACCGAAAGGCAGTGGATGTAAGAAGGACCTTTCAGTTTTCTCGCCTTTTCCACCTTTCTTATAAGATCCAGGGGATAGCTCGGATTCGCCGTGGCCACATAAGCCACATTATGTGCTACAATAATCTCAGGAATATTCTTCTTCCATGTCCGCTGCCCGAAACTCACTTCACCGGGCGGCGAGGTAGTTGACCACGCCCCAAAAGGGGTTTGACTGGAACGCTGGATTCCAGTGTTCATATATGCTTCATTATCAAAACAGACATGAATCATATCATGTCCTCTCTCCATTGCTCCGGATAGAGCCTGAAGTCCGATGTCTGCCGTACCTCCATCCCCTGCCATACTGACCGATTTGACATCTCGATCTGGTATCCTTCCTTTACGGCGCAACGCCTTCAACCCTGCTTCAACACCGGCGGCAACAGCGGCGGCATTTTCAAACGCTACGTGTATCCAGGGTATTTCCCAGGCTGTCGTCGGGTACCGGCTTGAAATAATCTCCAGACACCCCGTTGCATTTGAAACTATAGTATCTTTACCCAGGCCCTTCAAAACCAATCTCGTTGCCAAAGCCTCTCCACATCCCGCACATCCGGTGTGTCCCACAGAAAAGTGCTCTCCCTTGTCAATCAATCTCGGGGCATACAGGTCAAAGTTTTCTACAATACTCATTATCCCATCACTCCATAAAATTCATATTCTTCTTTTTTAGCCTTAGCCGCTTTTTCTCCCATTTTTACAAAATCTCCTACTGTAACGTCTATACCTCCGAGCCCCATCACGTAATTCACTATTATAGGTCTGCTATCTTCACCATAAAATACAGCTTTGACATCAGTAAAAACAGGCCCTCCTCCTGTCCCTGGAGAAATTGCCCTATCCATCACTGCCAGAATCCTTGCACCTTTTACAGCCGCTTTCAACTCATCAGATGGGAACGGTCTCCAGAGCCTTATCTTAACAAGTCCAACGGAAACACCTTTGTCTCTCAATTCATCAACACCCAGCTCGGCAGTCTCACTCATCGAACCCATGGTTACCAGTATCACTTCAGCACCCTCGGTCCTGTATGTCTCTACAGGCCTATATCTACGTCCGAACTTCTTTTCCCACTCATCCCAGACTTTTACTATGGTTTTCTTCGAATTCAGAAGCGCCATATCTTTTGCCTTCATCATCTGGGGAAAGAAATCCGGCATCGCAAAAGCCCCCATAGTCAACGGCTTATCTGGATGCAAAGTCGCATAAGGCTTGTAATCAGGGAGAAACTTATCTATCTCCTTCTGATCGGGGAATTCCATAGGTTCAACCATATGCGTTAAAATAAAACCATCTATACATATAATAACAGGTAACATTACATCTTTATCTTCTGCAATCCTGTATGCCATTAAGGTCAAATCTACAACTTCCTGCCCATTCTCCGAGAAGATCACAATCCAACCGCTATCCCTCTGGGGCATAATATCAGAATGGTCGCTCAGTATATTAAGAGGGGCATTCACGGGACGATTTGCCACCGACATTACAATAGGACATCTCATTGCTGAGGCTATCGGGAGCAACTCGTGCATCAACATCAAACCCTGAGCACAGGTTGCCGTATAGGCCCTTGCACCCGTTGCTGAAGCACCTATACAAACACTCATAGATGTATGCTCAGATTCAACCGTAACATATTCTGTATCGGTCTTCCCATCAGCAACCAAATCAGACAGGTGTTCTGCTATGTGAGACTGAGGAGTTATGGGATAAACCGCAGCTACATCTACATTACACATCCCAACTGCTTCCGCAGCAGCTAATGCCACTTCCATACCAATACGCTTACGCTTTGCCATACTTACCCCTCCTCCACCATTTCTATTGCACCTGTCCAACATTCTTGTGCACAAATCCCGCACCCTTTGCAGTAATCCAGGTCTGCCATAAAATATCCATCTTTATCCTGGCTGACACACCCCTCAGGACAGTATACATAACAGATGCCACATTTGATACATTTTGAATTATCCCATATAGGGCGAAGTGACCTCCAGCCCCCTGTATGATACTCCTTTGCGCTACCAGGTGTAAGCACGACATTTCCCGGGAAAATATCCCGCCAAGTTGCTTCTGCCATAATTAACCTCAAATCTTATTTAGATTGTTTACTTATTTTCACTTCTTTATACGCCCTATTCAGGGCATTAATATTCTTCTTTGCTATCTTCCCGAATCTCTTCTCCAGTGGAGTCTTCAATGAGGCTACCTTTACTATCGGCACTACCTTAAGAAGAGCACCGAGCATTGTCGTATTCACAATCGGGACACCCAACTCATCCCAGGCTATCCTCGTAGCATCCACAGTTGCAACCTTACCTGAAAACCCAAGTTTTTTCTTCATTTCTTCGGCACTCATCGATGTATTGATAACTATAGCTCCTTCTAGTTTCAGCCCATCTGTAACGTCAACCACATCCACAAGACCTGCATCAAGGACAACAACCGCATCCGGTTTATAAACATAATGTCTTATTTTTATCTGTTTATCGTCAACGCGTGTGAATGCAGCAACCGGAGAGCCTCTCCTTTCCGGACCGAACATGGGAAAGCCCTGCCCATACTTATCTTCCTCAATTGCAGCGAGCGTCAACATCTCTCCTGATGTTACTGCTCCCT
>Ga0209986_10001078_pt1 | contig 26532 bp, 26 predicted proteins | sample BlataG_FD_183168 | JGI IMG/M metagenome (GOLD analysis project Ga0209986, IMG submission 183168) | Deep subsurface microbial communities from Black Sea to uncover new lineages of life (NeLLi) - Black_00105 metaG (SPAdes) (version 2) | ecosystem: Environmental > Aquatic > Marine > Oceanic >... | reverse complement strand
TTCAAGCTGCTCAGGCCCCCAGAGCCTGTCGTAACGTTCCAGTATGCAGACTGACGGGTGCCCACTTTTTCCCCAAAGACAGTACCCATGAAGAGGAAGGTGGAGGCTTTGGGGCTTGCCAGTGGACAAGAGCGACGGAAGAACTTTGCTCCTGGTTTTCCGCAGGATCTCCTTGCAGCAGAGACGATGCGATACCTGCCTGAGGCTAGATCAGAGTTCAGGATGCTGTCGTCATTGCAAGAGAGAGATAGGAAGGAGGGGGGTCAGAATCATATTTATCAATTTGAAGAACGCTCGATCTGATCTTTGATTTTGAGGGCGCCCCGCCGGCCGGGCCATGCAGTGCACTGGGCAATGCCAACCAGAGAGATTCACACAGTGTTGCGTAACCGCCATAAATGGCTCCCAATACCCAAGCGGTTAGCTTTGAAGGGTAGACACATGCGCCTTGTAAAGCATGAAGCTCGGAACACGTGAGATCTTCCCTTGTTCTCTCAATTGATCATGATATGCATCATATGATGCCCTATATATATCGGGCATCAGCTGACATAAATTCCACGATATCGCCACAACTTCCCATCGACTTACCCTTTAAGAGCTTCTGAAGAGGTGATAAGGTGCGTTAACGCGCAGATTAGGATGCACAGCATCAAGGGGAGACTTCCCCATTGCATCTTTAAAGATGATGATATCCTTATAGACTTTTTGCTCAAGATACCAACCTTGAACCCTGTCATGCAAATTTATGGCTGCATCAGAGAGGGGGAGCCTCCTAAAGGAAGGCCATTGCCATAGGGTAGTGCTTCCCGGCCGAATTTGAAAGTGTATACACGTAGTGCTCCGGCAACATCAACGTTGTTTCAAGCTGAGGGCAGAACCACCAACGGCTCCCTGGGTTTGGTTGTCTTGCAATAAATGAATGCCATGTTCAGGCTGGGAAAACTGGTTATCACTCTCATCAGTTTCCAAATTGAGTGGATCTTCCTGGGATGACGGTTCAATCAGGGAGAAGGGATAGGACGACGGCAAGGGGGCGGCAGGGTCCCAATCACTAAGGTCAACCGGCAGTATGTGGCTCATGTCTTTCAGAAGACCAGTGACCTCCTGGTTTTGATTAATATAGGCAGGATCTGTCATTAAGTAAGGGGTATTGTCCTTTTGTTGGTTTACAACAGCCCCATCGTGCACGGCATTGTTCTGTCTCGCAGCCTTGATCTCCGCCATCTCCCGCTCCAGCTGGGAGGCAGTGATGGGGTTGTTTACAACAGCCCCTACTGGCTTCCCCACTTGTTCTATCTCTGACTGTGGTAGTGTACAATGCGTGAGAGAATGTTAGAATAAGGGCTAATAAAGGCATCAACGTGGAAAGTGAAATTTAAAAAGTGAGATCGTTTCCCCCACACATTTTGCCAGTAATGCGAGATAAAATCCACTGAATCGATCACTGTATACGTATCATAGTGATAAACGAGCCATTCCATGTCCAAATTGCTGTGCAGTTGCTGCAAAGTCTTATGATCACCTGGATCGTTGCCAGGTGCTAATGACAGCTTTCCTCCATCACCCTTTTCTCTCCCTCTCCAGCCCTTACAAGTAACGAGGTTGTTTTGAATTTTGCAATAGCTTAATTGTTTTAATTTAGTTAGATCTAGACAACTGATATTTACATGTATCAAGTTGTACATCTTAATAGAGCCCAGGCACGTATTGATGTTCAAATTTCTAAAAGACATCAACAAACTGTCAAGTATAGAGTCTGGAAAAGAGTGCACCTATTTAGTTGAGAATTGCATTGCAGCATGTTCAAAAGCACGGTTTCATCACTTGAATTTACATCAGGTCAATCAACACCAGGAACTAGAAGAACTGCGATCTCCACCGCTGCATTCTTCCATAACAATGCCAGAGCTGCTCCAACCAAAGGCCCTGCCACTTCTAGCAGTAGCAACAAGAACACATCTCCAGAAGAAATGATCATCGCTGATGTGAAGGAAGTTTCAAAGGGCGTTGGTTTTTCCCCAGCCAAGAGAGCCGTTCCTCCCCGCAAGGCAATCAAACAACACTCTGAACAGAACCCCAACAAGCCACCCACAGCACTCCTCCCCCAATTCTACCAAAACTCCACCTTGGTCTCAAAAGACATAGAAATAACAAAACTAAGAGCACAACTCGCAGAGAGAGATTCCAAACTCAAAGCAGCGAAGACTGAAATCATAGAGGCCAAACTTGCAGTGGTTGAAAAGGAGCAGGAACTACGCACTGTGTACGCCAAGCTGAGTCAGTCTGCCTCTGAGAAATCCCGCCTTAAGGGCGAGCTTGCAGTCACACAGACTGAACTAAAGGTGACAAGAATGGAGTTGGAGGAGCAATTAGAACAATTGGCAGATGCACTCTTGTCTGCTCATGGCATTAATGAGACTGAAGATATAGAGGATCTTGCTACTACTTTGGAGTGTGTACAAATATTAGAAGAAGAAGTAGGCGATATTGTAGATGAAGAGGAGGAGGGAGAGGATGATGATGACGGCAATAGCAGTGGTACTGGTAGTGCTAGTAATGGGATGATGTCATTGTTGGACAATCTGGCCAAGTTCAGTGCATCAGTGTTGGCAGATATCAAGATGGAGGAGGAGTTCAAGAAACGAACTTCATCTTGAGGTAGATACTAGTGGGGGAGGAGAAGAGAAATGAGAAGAAAAGAAGAGGAAAAATTAGTCAATACAGTGACCAGAAGTAAAAGGGGCGAATAAATCAACCAAGCCAGAACAAGAGAAATCAATGAAGCAATAAGAAGAAGAAGATTAAAATTGAATGAATCCTGGTAAGAATGAGGTGAATTATCTACATATATTGTTGCTACTATTACTACTATCATATCTTGGAACATAACATGACAATTCAACCAATCATCAAATCAAATCACCTCTTCAGGCTATCTTGTAACTCTGCCGTCCATGTGCCCTGTATACTAGTCAGCTTTGATAGCACTCTTTCCTTGACTCTCTTACTAGTCTTCCTCCCTAGTGCATCTCTAAGGTATCTAGCTTGTCTCATTATTTGGTTGGGGTTCTGATTCCTCATATCTACTGATCGTGATGTTCCATTGATGAACTCTCCAACCATGAAGGGATGGTGACCTCTTCTAAGGACGATTGATGTTTCTAATTGGGGGTTGACTTTGGAGAATGTGGGGAGGAATTTTTCAATAAATTCTCTGTTCAATTGTGAGTTGTGTGAGCAGGGAGGAGGAGGAGGTAGTGGTGTGAGAAGCAACCTACCGACGGTCGGTGATGGGAAATGGGGAACCTTGGGTAAAAAGTATAGTCTATACGACATGATAATGCTTACCTGGCTCCTCTACTACTTCCCCCAAAGTCACAGTAAGTAAATGTTAGTTTTGATAGCTGCCAGACACCCCGCTGCATTTTTTTCAAGTCGAGGCCTTGTTGTCACTCTAAGAGATAGTCCCTTCTACTATTTATATGTATAGATACTGGAATAGATGTAAACTAGTGTGTAAAGTATAGCATGCTTAAATCGTGACGTGACTTTGGAGGTGCTCCAATCACTGAGAAACTGAGAATAGAAAAAACAAGACTCTTCCGACATGGAAACCGCGAAGTTAACTATTTTATTGTCAGCTTTCATCTTTTGTATTACTATAGAACAATATTAATCCGCCACTATCCATTTTTTTTTCTTTCTTCTACTGATCGAATAAGATGCCAATCTTGCAATTTGATCAGAAATTGGAAAAGAGTCACGAGGCAATAACCAGCATGGCAAAGAATCATCAACTAGATGTATATTTGCATCATTCTTAATCCATTCCTAACAAAACACTTCCATTCGCCATCAAATCACTGTCCCCGTCCTCACCTCTTCCACACTCTCCAAAGACAGATTGGACTCTGAGCCGGTGTTACATACAGAAGGAAAGTAATGATAATGGTACTTGTATTACATAATGTATCATTTGTCTATAGGCAATTGCCTCTTCTTCTTATTTTTTTCTTCCAGCCTTGGCCACAATCAAACCCATCAGTGGTCAACCTCCCTTTTCGTAATGACCAGACACCAGGTGCTCATTGTTCAGGGTCTTTTCTACCTTATATACCCCATTAGTGGCTGGTTGATACAGTCCAGAATTGTGCTATTTTTTGCAGCTGTTAAGAAATTCTATATAAGAAGGAATCATTGGCGGCTTGCACTTCCCAGTTGGCCATTAAAAAGCCCCAGGCATTTGTTAATTTTTGTGCATTGTATGCAGCAAGTATTGGAGCGAAACACAGCTGCTGAGAAAGTCTGACCGTGTCGGTTTCACTCTGCTGCACCACTTCTATTCTATATTTTTTACTACTACTTACAGCAATACCACTACCTTTTATTCATAATAATAATAATTCCATTCCCACCCTCTCCTTCTAATAACAGACAAACACTCTTGCTCTTGACAAGCACGTCGTTACGTTGAGACACGTCTCCCAACTCATCTTTTGTAAAAGAGTGTCTGCGTATAACCAACCAGCCTTCATTGTAGCCACTCTACGGCTCCACTTCCTTCTGTCCTATTATATTGTCTTCTACTGTTGAAAATAATACTGTTCTTATCCATTTCTATGAGAAGCAAGTCCTCGTACGTTGCGACATCATCTCCCGACAACCTATCGACCATCGACAACCATCCCTTCATTCAATACCTTCACTCTGCTGCATCACTCATTCTATTCTATTCTATTCTATTCTATTCTATTCTATTCTATTCTATTCTATTCTATTCTATTCTATTCTATTCTATTCTATTCTATTCTATTCTATTCTATTCTATTCTATTCTATTCTATTCCATTCTACCCTTTGTCTTAACACTACCTTCTACCACTACCATTCGTGACAACGCAAGTCGTCTGCCGAGAGGGAGATCTCGCAATGCATATGTGTAAGAGTACCTATATCACTTCAATCATTGTATCCTCTCCTCATTCATTCTGCTGCTGCATCACCTTTTTTTGTCATTTTATTCTATAGCTTTGTGATAATACCACTACCTTTCTACAACTAGCAGAACTACTACTACCGAGAGTATTAATAAAATAATACTCGCTTTTGTAGCAAGCAAGTCGCCCCCGCTCCCACCTCTTCCCTTTGTTAAGAGTGTCTATCTACGTCTGATCACATCTTCATTTCACTCTATTACTCCACTTTATTTTTGTTTGTTGTTCTATGCCTTCTAATGCTAGCAATAATAGTAACACTACAGCTGCTGGTGACAAGCACTCAGGTTGGCAATTCGTCTCTTCTCTCGTCTCTCTCTCTTTGTGCACGCTTTCAGCCTCGACCGTCGCCAAGCCCTGTAATCTTTGCTTGGCATGCTGTCCACTGCTTCATTTTGATGATTATGTACCATCATTTGTTCCCAAATACTTCTATATAAGCTGTCAAAATCAAGATCGCACCTGCCCCTCAGGCAATCTTTTCCATACTGCTGCATCCATCTCCGTCTCAATGGGACGTTGTCAGGGTGGGCCATTTCTATGAAATAATCTAATAATGTGTCTTCAGAACCACTTATAATTAGTGTAAGGCAAGTTGGGTGAGATCTCCGCTATGTGCTTGGATGTAGAATGAAAGTGTTTAGACGTGCACAGGAACGTTGGGTTATGTAGAGGCAACGACAAGCTTGGTGGTCAAATTGGTGATCGAAAACTGCTACAGCAACCAAACTGTTCAAAACTTTTAAAGATATCGACAATCATCCTGATGCTTACCTATTCATTTATACCAAGAAGGGCCCTTTCTCCAGATAGGTTGCAAAAACGAAGCAATCACCCAGATTCAAAGCTTTACAAGTTTTCTAGACCCACAAGGCGCCAAATACCTAGAGAGTCACGCACCATGGCCTTCAACACACATATAAATCCCTCTAGAACCATATACACCGCCATCATCTTCACAACATCCACCCTTGCTGCTGTTCAACCAGCCAACGCCTTCTCTCTCACCGACGCCTTTGCCTCCATTCAAGACACTATTGCCGCCTCTGGATCAGCCGGCATCCTCATCTTCATCATAGCCTACGTCATAGCAACAATCGCACTTATCCCTGCATCTGCCCTCACACTCGCTGCTGGCTATCTCTTCGGTCCAGTCCTCGGCACAGCCATTGTCTCCGTGGCATCCACCACCGGAGCAGCAGCTGCCTTCTTCATCGGCAGAACATTTGCCCGTCCCTTTGTAGCTGAAAAACTAGGCACCAATCCCAAATTTGCAGCAGTAGATCAAGCCATCACTGGAAATGGAGCTAAAATCACCTTTTTACTCCGCCTCTCCCCCATATTCCCCTTCAGCCTCCTCAACTATGCTCTCTCTCTCACTGGAGTATCCTTCCAAGATTACGTACTTGCCAGCTGGGCAGGAATGATCCCCGGTACCATTGCATATGTGGCCCTTGGTGGGGCTGGTAAGGCTGCTACCAGTGGATCATTGACCCCTACTCAGTTAGCAGTTTATGGGCTGGGTGTTGTTGGTACATTGGCAGCCACTAGAGTGATATCAAACGTGGCGGGTGATGCATTGAAGGAAGCTGGGGCCATTGATGATTGATCATGTCACTCCATCTCTCTCTCTCTCTATATATATATATATATATGCTTTTAACCCAATTCATTCTGGTTCTACACATCATCATCATCATTCTACTGCAGAATCGCTAACAACAGTCAAGAGAAGAGGAACAAGAGGAAGCATTCACCTTGGTATATATATCATCATGCTCCTACTACCACGTGGCCTTACATCACATGGAGCAACAATAATGTAAGATATATTAGAAAATCTCCCAATGTATCAGTGTCTTAACCAGCTGTAGATATGTCAAACCTCAGGTGATGGAATATCAGTTGGATGGTCAAGATAGGAAGTGGGAAATGGTGTAAGAGTCATCCCTTAGTGGCAGTGGTGCTGTCTACCATAGAGAGAGGGATGCTGTGTGTCTAGTGAGACAATTCAAACCTGCTGTTTATATATACAGTATCATGGAGAATGAAGGAGAATGAGTAAAAGAATCATCACCATTCGAAACAGGGTTTACAGTAGAGTTGTTGTGTGTGGGTACAGTCTGACAAACCAGGGGCTGTTAATGCCTACAGAAGAGATTGGTAATATGTTGGGGAGATGAGGGTATTAAGAGGAGTACTGGGTTGGTGTATGCATTGCTTTGGCTATAACAGAATAGATTAAAGTAACGTAAGAATAAGATTGGACCATCTCTCTCTTTCTCTCTCCACCCCATCCACCACTCTCTTGCTGTTGGTTGACCACCTGGGTGTCTTGGGGATGGAGGGTTGACTGAGGTTGTTAACCGGGAAGACTGATGCGGACACAGTTTTACGATTTGTAATTACAGAGCAGAAGCATGCAGATCTTCGTTAAGACGCTTACTGGCAAGACAATCACGCTCGAGGTCGAGAGCAGTGATACCATTGAAAATGTTAAGGCCAAAATCCAAGACAAAGAAGGTAAGTATCGATCAAATAGGCAACCGTATAACGCTTCAGCAACCCAATATAACTCATTCGCACCATTTTTACAGGCATCCCTCCCGATCAGCAACGTTTGATCTTTGCCGGCAAACAGCTCGAGGATGGTCGCACCCTCGCCGACTACAACATCCAAAAGGAGTCCACCCTCCACTTGGTCCTCCGTCTCCGCGGCGGCATGCGTCTGACCATCCGCCCTCGTGTTCAACGTGACAAATGGAGCCTCTATTGGAAGGAAAGCATGGCCACTAAGACTGATAACCTTGACGACCTCACCATTGACATTGATGACAAGGCCACCCCCGCCCAGCTCCTCAAGACTGTGGCTCAGAAACAGCAATGGCAGCCAGTGGAGGAATTGCTTCCTTTGGAAGGCTTCAGTGAGCCATGGGAGAGGTTGATTTTTCAAGGAAGGGAATTATCTCCAGAGGTGCCTCTCTCTGAACAGGGTGTGAGTGGCAATGCCATGGTGGTGGCAGTAAGGAGGGTGCTGATTGCTGATGGATGGAAATTGGCTGGACCTGATGATGACTCTTCTGAAGATGAAGAAGAGTTTTAAAATAATGGAATGGAATAGTCATAGAAGTAGTGTGCATTTCTATCTTCAACATCATGTCCCTCAATTCCCAATAACAATAGTCATAGTAGTGTTATTATTGTTGTTACATGGGTGCTGCAGTCAGCAATGAAAGCTCTAAATTCAAACGTTGTAATAAAGATAGCATATTATCCCTGGTCTTCTCATCATCATTTATATTTATCAATTCAGTTAATTCATCCTTTGCTTCTTTAAACTGTCTGGAGAAGTATAACAGTAATGTTCTTTCCAGTTTGACGTCTCTATCATCAGGAAGCAGGACACATCTTTTGGAACATGCTGCAAGTGATCTCCATAAGTGAAATCCTCTCTTTGGCCTCCATAATGATGCTGTATTTCTACCCTCACCCTCGTTATCACCATCCCCTGTCATGTTGATTGATATATCTATATCATCATAAGTATTCAAAGCCACATCCAATGAGATGGGAATCATAAATGAAGGTTCGGGAGGACATCCTACTGCTACTGCCCAATATGCCTCTTGTAGTCCCAATAATAATGCAGCCAACAGTTGCCTATTAGAAGAAGGTTGTATTTCATCTTCTCTGAACAAGTCGCAGCATTCTGAGGTACTATATATCTCTCCACCAGCATAAGGGTCTATGAGAAAGTCTTCAGATTCTCCCCCATTGTCATCTTGATTATGCAAGAGAGGTGAACGTAAGAGTACATCTCCTGTTGCTTTTAATAGCACATATCTACCTTCTTCTAACAGACATGGTCTAAGTGTCATTCCTAATCTTGCAGCTATTTCAATGTACAACACAGCAAGGGCAGCAGGTGAGCCGGTACCTGTTTCTAATACATTTGAAATGAGAGACGATTGGATGTCGCCATGCTTTTTCATTCTTCTGTATCCTTGTTGATTCAGTGTTTTATTGATTGATAGTATGAGCTGCATTGGGTATGTTTGTATGAGTTGTAGGTGTTCATCTTGGAAGGAGGGGAGGGAGTTTGGTAGTTGAGTAGTAGGAGAGGGACACTCTTGGTAGAATAAAGACCTTGCAGTGTCAGCTAATAAATCTAATCTTTGGGAGTTCCATGTTGATTTTGTACTATCTGTCGGCTTGGTTTCAGATTGAATGGGGGGAGGGTGCTGAGCAGCTGCTGCTGCTGCTGCTTCCTCGATAGAGAGGAGCAAGCATGCTTTTGCAAGCGGTTGATCTGCAGTTGCACGGGGTGTAGTGGCCCACTGAACAAATTTTGAGTGTGCCCATTCTATAATATCGTCATCAAATGTAGGTAAGGGATCTGATGAAGGAGAGGAGGCAGCAATAGGGGCCCTTGACAACCTATGGCAGGAATGGGGATGAAAACTTCTTGGGTTTGAAAGTGATCTCCGTGTCCATACCTTCATCTGGATAAATGCAAACCCCCTCTATGATTATACAGAAGTATCAAGTTTACCAACAGAATGAATTACATCGTTCACAATTCGAATATGGGGTCTTAAATGCTTCAAACTTTGGCTCATTTCGGGGAGCCAACGTCGACCTCCAATGAAAAACCAGTCAAATATGCTGAAATGCAGTGGAGAAGGCGATATTTTAAGCATTCATTGGAATCTTGGAAACCATACATTCCCCTACAATTCCCCCAAAGTAATGCTATCTTTTTAATGCTTGAAATATGCCAATGAGCACACCTTTCTTGAGCTCTAGAACAGCTTTACCATTTCGTTTCCACCCTCGTGCTCCCATTATTGCTCACAGACGGCCATTAAAGATACATGCTACCCCAACAGACGACGATGGGTGGGAAGACTGGGCCGATGCTCCTTCCGTTCCCCAGCTCTCCGACGATGATTGGCAAGACACATTCCTCTCATCTTTAGAAGATGCTCAGACTGGTGGCAACCCTTCGTCACACAAAGATTCTGATAGCAACTACTATGTCTTTGATAACGGCCCAGAGAAGGCCTTATTAGTGGGAGTCCAACTCAAGAGTGGGGGCAACTCTCGCCACACCATATCAGCCAGCTTGGAGGAACTTGGTAGATTAGCAGAATCTGCTGGCTTAGAGGTAGTAGGCTCAACATCCCAGATGCTAGAAACCCCCAACCCCAGGACATACATAGGCAGTGGAAAGCTTAATGAGATAGCAAGAGCAGTAGAAGCTATGGAGGCCGAAACAATCATCTTTGATGATGAATTGTCCCCCTCTCAATTACGAAATCTAGAAAAGGTAACTGGAGGGCAAGTCAGATTGTGCGATAGAACTGCCCTTGTATTAGATGTCTTTTCACAGAGAGCTGCCACTAGAGAAGGACAGTTACAAGTAGAGCTAGCCCAAGTAGAGTACCAGATCCCTAGGTTGACTAGGATGTGGACACACTTAGAGAGACAGTCTGGCAGTGGTCAGATGAAGGGTATGGGAGAGAAGCAGATTGAAGTTGACAGGAGACTGCTGAGAGGAAGAGCAGCTAGATTGAGGAGAGATATAGAAGATGTGAGGAAACATAGAAAGGCTTATAGAGAGAGGAGAGCATCAGCTCCACTGCCGGTTATTGCATTGGTAGGGTATACGAATGCAGGGAAGTCTAGTCTCCTAAATGCTCTTACTGATGCTGGTGTGCTGGCTGAAGATAAATTATTTGCGACATTGGACCCGACAACAAGGAGAATGCAGCTGGGTGGAGGAACTGAGTGCCTGATTACTGACACGGTGGGATTTATACAGAAACTGCCGACTCAGTTGGTGGCTGCATTTAGAGCGACATTGGAAGAGATAACAGAGGCATCATTGTTGTTACATGTAGTGGATGCATCATCACCAGCGGCTGCTGCACAGGTTGATGCAGTCAATAAAGTATTAAAGGAGATATTGGGAGATAAAAAAGATAGTTTCCCTCAATTGACTGTGTGGAATAAGGTAGATGCATGTGCAGAACCAGGAGCAATCAAGGCGGTGGCTGCAGCAAGACCTGGGACTGTTTGTGTATCTGCTCTTACTGGAGATGGCCTACCTGAGCTTGAGAAAGCTATATCTTCCAAATTACAGGAACAAATGGTAGAAATATCATGTTTGGTGCCATATAATAGAGGTGATATTGTGGACGAGATACATAGAACTGGAGCTGTGATAGCCATACAACATACAGAAGCAGGTACTAGATTTAATGCTAAAGTACCCTTGGCATTGGCAGCTCGATTAAGAGAATTGAGGGCCATGGTGGGGACACAAGAAGAGACACCAGTAGAAACCCCCCTCGTGTAGGATAGTGTGTAAGTAACTATTACAAAGGAGCCAACCCTACCCCCACACCCCACCCCACCCCGTGCAGGAGAGTGGGATTGCTGTTGTGTAGTCCTCCTTCCAACCATGCAAGTAGCTATTTCTTCTCACATTTGATGATGAAGAAGATGATGACATTCAACCTCCATCAATCCATCCTCATCTCTACATACATTGTCGTAATGCATCTCCTTGCCCCTGGAAGAACAAGAATGACAGCGCAAAGTCAAATATAAATATCAAAACTAGACTGATAACCACTGCTGAGGTAGTACTCTCTCCCACCCCTTTAGCTCCTCCACTTGTTGTGAATCCCCAAGAACATGACACCACAGATATAATAGTCCCAAATACCCAACATTTAATCATAGATGTAATTATATCCCAACTAGATACTGCCTTCATAGCACTGTCTAATATAGTATTAGCCCCTACATCATACACTGCCTCTGCCAACAACACACTGGCTGCCATTCCCATGCAAAAACACATCAAGTTGAGGATGGGCCCTGCAATCATGCATGCCAATATTCTTGGAGTGATAAGGTAATCCACTGGGTCACTGCCTAGAACTCTTAATGAATCTGTCTGTTCAGATACCTGCATAGTGCCTAGCTCAGCAGCGAATGCAGAGCCTACTCTGCCGGCTATGATGATACAGGTAATGACTGGGGTGAGCTCTCTAGACAGGGCCAAGGCCAGTACTCCTCCTACTGACCTGGTCAACCCTAGTTTGGCAAATTCTCTAATAAACTGGATGGTGAAGACCATACCAACAAATGCTGATGTTAGGAGGCATACTCCTAATGATTTAGGACCTACTAGGTTAAGCTGCTCCAAGGTGTTTTTCCAGTGGATTTTACCCTGCAACATGCGGACTATGGCCTCTCCTCCCAGGACGAGTGCTGCTATACTTCTCCACATGTATCTAGGTGGTTTCCAAGATATGATGTAGTTCATGATTGAGGTGCCTATTTGAGTAACTGCTGTTTGGTGGAAGGGGGTAGGGGAGTTTGTACTGGCTGATGCTCTAGGTTTGGTGGTGAAGGGGGTGGTGGTGCGACGAGGATGGGGATGGAGACAGAGGGGACGTGATTCATGTTTGTAGCTATGAGACGATCCCAGCAGCGTATGCAATGAAGTATTTGATACTTGGGACCTACTATTGGTCTTGATTGGACGTAGTCTTTGCATTTTTGTCGAGAATAAGTGGGTGATTATTATCTTAACGGCTTGGACCAAAACTATGTCGTGTCAGGGAAACTTTGTCAAGAATCGATCGCTTTATGCTGTTGATCGTGACCTTTTAATTGTTCTAAAAAACAAAATTTATGAAGATTGAAACTCTCGAAAGCAGGGGGTTTGGGTTTTTCAAAAAGTTGGAAAATGAAGAAAAGTTGCCAGCTTACTTCCAAAATTATCAATCTATTAAACTCAAAGCTATTGTAATCTGATCTATACATAGCATATAGATGAAATATATCGTAGGAGTGAGATGCAATGCATCAAGCTCCCCAGTCACAACCAAAATCCAAAAGATGGTTACAATCCCCACCTCCTCAACACTACTTAGGCCTCGCCAAACCATTTGGACACCCTTTAGACGATACTATCCATACAATTACCCCGCATTGACACCATCTCCCTCTCGCACCCACATTCTCTGCGCCACTACTTCCTCAACGTCATTGTCTTCCTCCACCGGCCCATCCATCCCAGACAGCAAGGAACAAGCCCTCCAACAAGCAGCCTCAGCACTAGAAGAAAGACTTTCCTCCACCTTCTCTTCCTTGAAAAAGAAGGGCAAGTCATCACTAGCCAAGTTAGGATTCAGCAGCTCATCAAATAAGCTCTTGTTATCACTAGAGATCCCTGTATTAGATGACAGTCTGTCGAGTACTGTACAACTGGCCAAGGAAATCATTGCAGCCCTTCCTGCACAGATGAGGAAAGCCAGTGGAGTGTTGGAATCAGCAACCAGCACAGTACCTGATTGTAGTGTATTATTTGTGCCAGCATCATTACAAGGTGCAGCAATAGATGTATCTGGAGCTGCTGCAGTAGTCTATGTTAATCCACCACCTCCCTCTAGTGGTAATGATAATAGCCCAGACATAGAGACAGTATATTGCTTCATGCCAGTAGCAATAAAAGCATCCCTCATAACAGTCAAACAAGGAGCCGTATTCAAGCCAAGCCCTGCATCGCAATTCAGGGTGTATATGGACGAAGGCAAGAAGGAGGGATGGAAACAAGTTGGGATGATGAAAGAGAGACCTATGAACTCTGATATTGAGGTTGTGTTTTATAATGCTACTGCAGCTAATAGTCCTTTGACTAAAGCTGCTAAAGCGTTGAAAGATGTGTTGAAACGGTGATAGATACAGGTGTGTAGTGATAGAAGGAAGGAAAGAGAGGGACATACACTTTATAATTCACAGTTGACAGCATTCATTGATTCATGTAAAAACTTGTACTTTCTTAGAACTAACTAATTTAAATAAATGTTCTTTATTTCCTCTTCTTCTTCTTCCCTGAGCGATCAAACCATACATCCAACAACCCATCAACGTCATCACTATCCCTACCGCCATCACCTAGTAATCCTAAAAACTCAGATTCTCTACCAAGGGTGGGTTTGCTACCACCACCACCACCACCCCGCTTGTTGTTCTTCCTATTTCTCTTGCCTTGACTGGTACCAAGAGGGAGACTATCACTGTCTAAACCAAATATACGGACTGCTACATAGGCAGCAAATAAAATTGTTCCTATTAAGAGTACAAAAGAGAGGAGGCCTTTCACAAAGGAGAGAGCTAAAAGGATGAGAGCAGAATTGACTGCAGTTCTGACGGTGGATGGTGGGATGTCACTGGGAGTGAATTGCAGCACTAGTTGGGTAATTTTGCCAGATATAATACCAACTGCATTGAATGCTTGTTGTATTATGGGTCCTGCAGAGGAATCTATGCGAGTGCCTGTGTCCTCCCATGATCCCTCGTCGTCAAAGGTGACTTGGTCGTCAATTTCATCACTGTATCGGCGGGCTCTGCAGAGCGGTTGCCTCAACTGTCTAGAAGAGGGTTGGAGAGTTAACGAGATTGCTTTATAACTTCTTGGAGTGCGTGTGCAGTGTCTAAAGCGACTCCACTGGCTATTCAGAGCACGGTTTGCCAGTTTAATTTCTAAATGACAAGTTATTCTCGTTGCTTCTAGTGTCTTCATGTCTCTAGTGTACCTTTCTAACTCCCTGATGTATGTCTTGCTTCGTAAATAAAGAAATTTGTAGGTGCCACGCTCGACAATTTATTCTTGAAGAGCACTGGAAGTTGCACCGGCCGTCTCTCTCTTTCTTTCCCTCCTTGGTCTGGAGTTGTCGTCAAGACCTTCTACATACATTCAGTAGCTTACACATTTCAATTATTATCTAACCCAGCTAATGATTCATTAATGGCATTCCTAAGTTCCTTCAGTACTGATTCTGTCTTTTCAAATTCCTGTCCCATATCTCTCCTCATCGTTTTCAGTTTCTCTTGGTAAGCAGCCAATTTTGAGGCCGTTTTTTGCTGATGTTCTAGGAGTACCTTTTTAGATTCTTCAGACTTCTTTGTAAGAGTTGCTATGCTTGTTTTCACATCCTGCAATGAAATTGGAACAATGTTGGAGTGTAAGGAACAAGGGAGCTGTGTCGGGGAAGAGCGTTGGTCATCAATCGACAACATTTTCTTCAGGAAATTTCACAACGTACCACGAGGGTCACTAGAACCCCTTGAGATGCTTCATCACTCTGCAAGGAAGGGAGCGTGGAGGGGAGGTTAATTAGCATATTGTGATGGAAAAGAAATCAAAGGTAAATTGAAAACTATTAAAGATGTGCTCACATTTGAGTGGTCTGCGGTCATGTTGAGCCTTTATATCGTACACATTAACCGGTTAAAACAGTTGATTAATGCAATCAGACAGTATAAATTCACAACTTTTGAACACTGTTTTAAATGCTCTCGTCAGCATGCCCCAAAGAGAGATGGGGGAGCCCCAGTCATCTAGGGATACAGATATAGAACGGGTGGCACATTTCGCCTACAGTTTCTCCATTCAATTTAAATCAGAGACCGATGCCAGTCCATAACTCTTGCAGAAGTGAATGACCAATCGATTCTCTTTTGTTTCTGAGCTTGTAGTAAAATCCTTGTTTGCGAGTATATAGTCAAGTCACGATGCAGGGAGCTTTGTACCGTGTATGTAGTCAACTACTTCCTAGTAGTATGAGATGGCAATTACATACAGCGATCCCAGCCTCATCAGTAGGGTGTTTGATTGCAACACGAGGGAAAAAGACAACAACCGGTATTGTTGGTGTGCCAGTAGACCACGACGCAAGACAGCACCTCGTAGAAAAGCTAAACGCTGTAAAAGACGCCCTTACTCAGCATCATATCCCCCCCGGCTCGGCCTACTTTGCCTCTGTCAGCGACACCGTGGCCCTGAAACTTGAAGCCCTCGCCTCTGACAAGGCTGATGTTGAATTAGAAGATATGTTTGCCTCACAGTTAGAGATGGAGATAAGGAAATGTGAAGATGAGTTGGCCTTAATACCCAAGATGGCAGAGTGGAAACCTTGGGATGTACCAGAGGGATACAAAGTAGAGATGGTGGAAGAGAAGATGGTAGCAGACGAAATCAAGGCTGCTGCTCCTCCTACACCTCCACCACCACCAGCAGCAGCAGCAGCAGCAGGTGCTAAAGCCTGAAGATAAACCCCTTTCCTATGTAAATATAATGCTTTCCCTTACAGTTTACATATTGTTACACAACACAAAAGGCAACACCTCTGTATTGAAACTAAAGAAGAAAAAGGTTCATAATAATAATAACCCCTGTACATATATGTACATACCCAAATAATTCCACCAACCCTAAGTCATGGATGCAGCTGCTATAATAATATCCAGAAACTCAGCTTTCAAGGAAGCACCCCCAACCAAGAATCCATCAATATCAGCACAGCTCCCCAGCTCATCACTATTCTTAGCAGTAACAGAACCACCATAGATAATTCTGACCGATGCAGCTACATCTTCACTGATATTGGTCTTCAACCAGCTTCTGATTTGATCATGGACCTCTTGAGCTTGGTCGGGAGTTGCAACCACTCCAGTACCAATTGCCCAGACAGGTTCATATGCAACGACCATCTTGGTCCAATCAGTTACTTTACCTTTGAGTGCATCCATCTGTCTGGAGCATACTGTGATAGTATTGCCAGCATTACGCTCAGAGAGCTGTTCACCGATGCAGAAGATGACACCCAAGTCCTTTTCCAATGCCAGTACAACTTTGTCGGCAATGAGGCCATCGCTCTCCCCAAGGACGTGTCGTCTTTCACTGTGTCCGAGAATAACCCAATCAACACCTGCATCTTTTATTTGACTTGGGGCAATTTCACCTGTGAAAGCACCTCCATCCTTATTCCAGCAGTTTTGAGCGGATACTTTGATATCCTTTCTCAGTGTGGAGGTGACTTCGGGGATGTGGAGGAATGTTGGAGCGACAACAACTTCAACCGCTGAGGAGATCTCCCCACCTTCGTTAAGAGTCTTTACCAGAGCCTTGACGCCTTGCAGACTGGCAGGATTGCATTTCCAGTTTCCACCTGTGCGTTTGGTTGAAAAAATATGTAGGGTCAGCCAGGGTTAATGTTAGGGTCAGAGATGATTGTTGTTTAACATCGGAACCTACCGACAAAAGGCTTGCGAGGCATTGTTATTCTTTCGATAGACTTGGTACCGTTGCAAAAATTGGTGTATTGATGGTATATCTGGTGTTCTAGCAGATTTTTATTGCTGTCTGCTGGTCACCTGCAGGTCGATCAGACGAAGAAGTAGAGATTGCTCTAGGAAGGAGAGAGATGGAGGCCCAACATTACCTGTCTGGAGAGACCTACCTGAGACCTAAGGCTCACTGAAGGGCTATTGGGCCTCAGATAAAGATCTATCAACGAAGTTGGGTCTTTGGAGAGAAAATGTTAGAGGGGCCATTGGGTTTACAGAGACACCTAATTGCAATAGAGAGAGCAGCTGAGCTGGCCATGGAGAGCATTTTGCTCGACGTGTGCTTGCGCTGGTGTGTTATAAAATGCTACATTGATGGATCTTTTCAGTTGATCCGATACATTGTTACAACATTATGAACAAATACTTACCTATAGAGGCAAGAAACTCGGCTTAAAAAGCTATGAGATCAGAAGCCATTAGACTTCGAAATAAATAAGTATGAGAGCAGCATCCGCATTATATACTTTGGGGAGCAAGACAGGACTCTTAGCTATCGTTGGAGCTAGTGCAGGAGTTGCTACTGTATGGGGAGTCTCTCCAGCCGACGGTACCACCGACTCCAACACGTCACGAGCCAATGTCGTCGACCTCTCCCCTCTCTGTTTCATCCCACAACTCCTCCGTTCACTCCGGTCTGCCTGGCTCTCTACACCTTCTGACAAAAGAGATAGAGAATCCCTTACAGCAGCTACTCTTGCTGACTTTGCCAACCATGGTGGTTACAAATTAGTCTCAAAATCATCTCTCTTTGAAAAGTTATTAGAACGAGTGGCAGATGGCAAAGGGTCTCATCATGAAGTCCAAGATTTAGAGCAAATATTAACCCACCTATTGACAGATGAGAGCTCTACTAAATCATTATTCAGAAAACCACATACTATCAGTGCATTGATTAAATTTGCATCATCAAGATATGCAATAAGCCCAGACATAGCAACAATGCTGGCAAAAGCTTTAGCACCGTCAGTCATGCCAAGACAGGCATCTTTTTCAGACATTCAATATGCTCTTCATACTATAGAATACTCTAAATCCCCAGATATTTCTAAATATCTTGCACTGTGTACCCTGAATGCATGGTCTAAGTCATCAGTATTGAATTGTACTGCTATTGCAGATGCTGATGGAGGTGGCACTATAGTAAATGTAGCAGCGAATGCTGGCAGTAGTTCTCTAATCCAGATTAATAATAGATTCCAGCTCACTGGACTGATGAAATCATTAGCACAGCAATGCCCTGCTAACTCAAAGTTACGGATGGATGATTGGTTGTATCACTTGATTTGCTTTGCAGCTGATGCTTCAGCATCTAAAGATTGGAAACTGGCTACATCATCATTGGAGGCACTGGCTGCCTGTCTACTTGGTGGTGCAGCTGCATTACCAGGTGATATGTTGCAAGGAATGGTACTACCATTATTAAGAGCTCTAGGGGCAATGAATATCGCCATGAGAGGCTCTATTGCTAAAGTTGTTCTGGCATTGGCTGAAGGAAGAAAGGTGCAGCTACCTGATGATGATAGAGAGATATGGAGTGAAGTTCTTTTATCATGGATGGTAGCTGGTGATGATCAGAGTGGGGGTAGAATCGGAAAAGAGTGTGTTGCAGCATTGACGGCGTTATCTTCTCCAGCTGGACCAACAGGTCTGCATATAGCACATAGTTGGTTGGCGGAGATGATCATTCATCTGTCTAGACAAGTTAGGCCGTACAATGATGTAGTGGCTAAACAGAATAAAGAGAATCATAGTAGTAGTGGTGGGAAAGGAGATGGTAATGATGATGGCAGTAAATCTTGGTGGTACTGGAGGCCATGGTTATCATCATTGAAATTTCCATCGATGTATGGCTACGGAGGAGGAGGAGGTAGTGAGGAGGGAGAAAGAGAAGGGACTTCTTCATCGCCATCATCATCATATTGGTGGTGGAGGAAGCCATCTTGGCCAGGAAGTGCTACTAGTGACAAAGATACTGCTGTCTTAATTAGTGAGCAACAACAACTTGATGATGACGGTGATGCTCACCTACCCCCACCACCATCCCAACAACAACAAGAAGAACCCCAAGTAGTATCAGATTCAGAGCTAAATTCGTGGATCAATGCAGCCCCAGTAGGACCTGTATATGCTAGAGCAGTAGCAGCAGATCTCATTGAAGCATCAGGGAGAGTGTCCTCACCAACATCCCACCGAGACATGCTCCCATCAGATGCAGAAACAATGCTGAGCCCAGCAGCACTGACAACGTTTCCAGCCGTAGCAGCAGCGGTAGATATAGAAGTAGCAGACCAAGCTGTATGCCAGGGGTTGAAAGTGCTGTGCGCCCTAGCAGTGGGACACGTACATAGAAGATCGTGGCTGATTGAAGCTGGAATATTGCCTCTTATACATAGACTAACGTTAGATCATGCAGCTGATGTATCGGAGTTGAATCTGAGTGACTTTTTTGAAGACGCTCTTCCTTTGTGTGTCAGGAGACAGACAGCGAGGCTGCTGGCCCTGTTGTCTGCAGATCAGAATGGAGCAGTGGCTATACAAGAAGGAGGATGGATCCCTTGGTTGCAATATTTGGCAGTGACTAGTGATTGCAAGGTGTCCTCAAGTGCAGCAAGAGCATTGTTGCATATTGAATCTGCAAGAGCAGTTGAACGTACTGGAGGACTAGGTTTGGTTTCAATAACCAGTAGTGATGGTGATAGGCGTGGTAGGCATTCTACAAACATGTCAACAACAAAGCCACTGCTCCCTTGTAGACAAGAAGAAGGACAAGATAGTAATGGGAGTTGTGATGATGGCAACGACAATGATAACAACTCTAATAACAACAGCATGGTAGAAGCAGCAAATGCAGCACTTGCCAACGTAAGAAGAAGCATAGAAAGGAGATTGGATGCACTCAGACCAGCTCTCTCACCAGACACCAGACTCGTCTTGCTAGATGGCATCCACCTCTTTGACCCCCTCTCTCCCCATCACGAAACACTCGCCAGGGAAGGTATAGATGCTACCGGTATTGATGCGCCATCTGTGGACGTAGTTTTTGTACATGGTATACGGGGAGGTGCTTTTGTTACTTGGAGGAGGGAAGGTGTGTTTGAGAGAGGAAAAGCAAGAGGTGCCCTGGATAGAACAGTATGCTGGCCATCTGCGTGGGTAGCAGAGGAGATGCCTGATGCTAGGCTATTATCAGCTGAATATTCTGCACCAATAACTGGGTGGGAGGGAGAGTCACTTCCTCTGCAACATACTGCTGCTCAGCTGAGGGAGAAGTTGGTTGCTGCTGGGGTGGGAAAGAGACCAGTGATATTTGTATGTCACTCAATGGGGGGGCTGATAGTGAAGGAGATGCTGACAATAAATAAAGAATTGAGAGATGCTTGTTGTGGAGTAGTGTTCTACTCTGTGCCTCATTTTGGTTCTAAATTTGCCGATTGGGGGTGGAATTTGAGGTATCTAGGAGCCTCTCCTGCGAGTGCAGTTGCCCATCTGAAATATGGACCCCACCTTGAGAAGCTAAATAACACATTGAAAGCAATGAGTAAATCTGGAGATCTTAAAGTGTTGAGTTTTGGTGAAGGACAACCAACTCGTGTATCATATATTTTGAGCGCTCATATAGTGCCACATGAATCTGCATTCCCTGGCTATGGAGAGTTTGTTGTATTGCCCAACCATGATCATATAAATGTATGCAAGCCATACAATAAGAGTGATCCAGCATATTCGCATTTGATATCATTCTTGAAGAGGTGTAGCGGAGGGGTTGGTGGAAGTAGTATTCTTCAATAGTGATAAGAAGTTGATGGAAGTGTATTAATTTATTTATCAATGTCGTACTATTTTGACACAGTTTGAAAAGTGGAGGGAAGTGTATTAATTTATTTATCAATGTCATATTATTTTCACACAGTTTGAAAAGCCGAAGCTTTCATACATTTAAGAATGTTTCCCTACCCATTCAAGAACATTAAGAGACATCATAGAGACACACACACCGATCATCAGACACACTGGCCAGCCTCCTTCCGTCTCCCTTAAACCCAACTCCCCACACTTGATCAGTGTGATCAGAAGCAGTTTGCACACACGTCCTAGCATTAAAATCCCACAATTTCAACTTCCCATCACTACCTCCAGTAGCTAGCGCACCTCCATCTGCAGATACGCTCACTGACAACACCCAAGATTCATGTCCAGTCAATGAATCCACCATTGCACCTTGATGGGCATCATATATAAGACTGTGGCAATCATCACATCCAGTAATGAGGAATTTAGAATCTGGGGTGAAGGTCAATGTCCTGACTGGTTTGAAATGGTCTTTTAGTGTGTGGAGGAGTTTGCCTGAGGCTGCGTCAAATAGAGCGACTGTGCCGTCCATGTTGCCTGCTGCAATACGCTGACCATCTGCACTACATGCAATACTCATGGTGAACTTCTCTCCGCCCTTGTTCTTTTCTTGTTGCTGTTGGTCATAAGCTGGCATTGTCATGGTTTGTATTTCTTTCTCAGCCAATACATCAAATACCTTGACTGTATTGCTCATTCCTCCTGCCAATGCAAGCAATGGGCCACTACCAGCAGAAGATGCAGGTAAAAAGGCCAAACCCCAGCTTTCAGAGGGAGGTTGACGGATGCCACCTCCTAATTTGGAATAATCATCTAGTTTTATAATGTTGATACTACTATCTAGACTGTTAACTGCTGCATACGACGCCGAGTTATCTACGGTGATGCTGACAGCACCAAGGGGGGCGATATCGCCAATGGTGTGTTTGAGTTCTAGGCCTTCCACTCCCTCCTCCCAAAACTTGACACTCTCATCTACCGAGGCGGTGGCAAGGAGGTTGCCTGAGCCTGGAGCCCAAGCAAGAGCCCAGATGGAATCGTTGTGGGCATCCTCTAGCTTCCGCAGTAAATGTAAACGCATTATATCAACTCCAAAGTGGAAATCAGATTGAAACTTAAGGAGATGATGTGATGCAACTAGAGTCGAATCCAGTGAAACCCTGAATGTAATTGATCTTGTGGATGTGAATTATAACTACAATTAACGAGATTTGTTGCTTGCATGCTGATGTGTGCAGCTCAAGTAGAAAAAGACCGTGCACTATCTTCGACATCGCTCCCACTTGTTTTTGAAGGCGTTTATCAACACTACAGCTTCATATTTCACGTTTTTTATAAAACTGAGGATCAATGGGTATTATAGAGTGAGCCAGTATCTCCAATTTGCTATTTGTCTACCAGATCACCTCTTGATTTGATCAGGATGACTTTTGAAGTGAAAATAAAGCAGTGGCACGCAGTAGCTAACTGGACATGGAATGCAGGTAGGTCATTTGAAGAGGTCTAGCTATTTAACTTCATTCCATGACGACAACTTTTTGGACTCAACAGTCAGTAACCGCTCCATTCAAACAACGCTTCCTCAGCTCCACCACTTTCTTACTTCTCCTTCCCTACCAAACAGGCGATGATGTCTGTGGTATATGTAGAATGCCCTTTGATGGCTGTCCTCCAGAAGGTAAATTCCCAGGTGATGATAGTCCAGTAGTATGGGGCATTTGTTCGCATAGTTTTCATTTGCAATGCATAAATAGATGGTTGTCGACACAAGCTGAACAGAAGTGTCCATTTTGTAGAAGAGCTTGGGAATTCAAACAGGCAGATGTAGCCACCACCAGTGACCCAGAAGGAGAACAAGGGGGGGATCAATAAGAGGGCAGATTGTACAGAAGATAAGGCTCTTCTTGTACATGGAAGCGAGGGTCAACGGAAGCTAGGGAGAAACTAGAGACTGATATTACGATCAGTCCCTATATACCTATAATGCATAATTAAGCATTAGAATTGTATCAGTAGTAGAAGAAATGTTGAAGACAATATTGACAGCATTGGGCAAGGTAGTGTTAGCAGCTGCTGCTTTCATATGGCACATTGCAGGGTACCTCATACCTGTAGTTCTTTGGATGGTGGGGAAATATATCAAGTATTATGTGTTTTCTACTCTTAACAAAGCAACAAGAGTATTAAAGTGGGTGGTTTGGATCATTGGGTTGCTGCCAAAGTCGAGCAAAAGTATAGAGGCCAGGGGAGGAGCGGTGAATTATTCTCGGTAGGAGCATAAAAATCAGGGTTTCTTAAGGAATTATCAATGATTAGGTGTATCATAACACTTTTACCGAGTTGTGTCTCAAGTAAAATAAAACAATGGCTGTTTGTTCTACCAAAACCTGGTCAACTAGGCAGTCGACATCATCATCTGTTACATTATCATATGCACAATCAACTCAAAACTCAGATCATTTCAAATCAACTCAAACTAACTCAAACCAAATCCTCCTCCTCCTTGAAGCCTCTCCAAGCGCACAGACCAGCCATCACAGCGTAGACAGGAATCAACACATTGGCAGTGTCCTGGCGGGCAATCTTGTCATGGCCGTAGGCATTGTAGGCCAACATGGCTGCCGCACTAGCCCATCCCGCCCCGTGGAGCTTGAGCATGTCTTTCTTGTACTTTTTGTCGTCTGAACGAGATGAGACAACTCCGGTTGCAGCAATGAAAGTCTGGGCATGGCCGATCCAACGAGTGGCGCTGTCACTGGCAACAGTTCTTGGGAATGTCTTCTCATGCAACATGTCCTGGGTAACAAGGTAACAAGGCGGTGAGAGGCGGTGAGAGGCGGTCCTTGGCGGTTGGTGGCGGTAGACCCCACAAGGTCTCGTAAGAACAATCAAACCCGGTTGAAATAGCGTGGATAAGCTTAACTTACTTGAGTGGTGGCTGGAGCAACCATACTGGAGATACCCATAGCACCAACGCTACAGGTGGAGAGCAGGAGGACATTGTCATCTGACAGGCTGAAATCGAAACCCATAGTTGTTAATAGTTGCTTGTACTTTTGCTCTTGGAGCAGCTTGCTCTTGATTGTGCTTTTATGGATATTTATGGCAAACCGTATGTTTATTTAACATCGGGTTTGCGAAATCGTGGCTTAGATCAGAAAACAATCTTTGACCTGCCACCTCAGCCACTCTCCGCTACCGCCTCTCAGACTTTCCACCACCTTGAGCTGTTGCCAATTTGAGAGACTAGCATGGGGTGTGAGAAAGAGAAACCCCAGTATCATCTCCTCGCAATGAGGATTCAATGCCAATCTTCCTTATAAGCAGTTACTGCAAACCAGGCATGTCCATCTGTTCCTAATTGCAAGTGTGCTGCTCCCAACCTGGGCCCTCAGTGGAGCCGTGAACCCCTCTCGGTGAGCATAAAACAGGGTTTCTCGAGGTATTATCAAAGATAAGGTGTATCACAACACTTTTGACGAGTTTTATAGTGCACATGATTACTAAATTGTAGGGGTAGATATGCCGAGAGGTGCAGAAAATTCGAAATCTAAGGGAAAGTTTTTGAAATTCTTTGAAGGTCTCAAAAAGAAAAGGAGGACACCCCAAAAAATAGTCCAGACAGATGTGGTATCGAAAGTGAAACCATCCCTCACGGAGCCAGTTAGAAGAGAAAGCCCCACCCAATCTTCCGCCAGACTCAAACCATTATCAATCCCCGACCCTCCTTCTGCCTGTTCTGCCCCCACTGCGAGTACTCCCAGTACTCCTCCTCCCACTAGCTATAAGAAGAAGGTTATTACTTATGGTGTCAAATACTGGCGCTGGTCTATTCCATTACTAAGTAAGTATTACATTATTACCTTGTGATGAAGAAAGAGACAAAGCAGGTTGGTTGATATCATTCTATTCTCACCCCCTCCCCCTCCCCCTCAACCTTTTCTTTGCACAGTGTGGTTTATATCAACAATATATGCTTGGATAGTGCCTCTAACCATCTTTGCTCTAGTTTATGGAGGATTGAAATCATACAGAATGATCAAATCAAAATCATCTTAGTCAGTTGGAATATTATTTGACATACATTGTATACATCACATAGCAACAGCAACAGCACGCAATATTAATTAATTAATTAAAACTGTTAGACTTCTTGTTTCATTTCTTTGCCAATATCAACCCATCATTGTTTCCATATTGTAATGCACCTATCTATATATTCTATGTAACCAGATCCTTCATTGATCAAGAGGGGTGAGGTGAGTGGAGACATAAACCATAACAACAACCGCCTATCAGTAGAAGCACCATGCACCAATAACTCAGGAACGTCCAGCATACATCTCCACACGCATTCTCTATTGTATTCATGCATCTCTATATTATCTATACTATTATGAGAGTTGGTTGCGGTTTTGTAAATCAGAGCTGAATGTATGGTCTGCAGTACATCAGCATAGTACCCATCATCATCAGTACCACTACCACCAAGATGTAACTTGTATACTAGTGATCTAAGATGAGGAGGATGTAGATCTGCAATATCTTCTGTAGCGTAACCTTTAATCAAGTGGACCAGTAATCTCCATACACATGGGTTTCCACTCATGGCGAACCATTGTTGTAATGATGTACGAGCTGCAATGTGGAGGGCCTTGTTGTTTTGTAATACCCTAGGAAGTGCTTCCCATGATGCCTCCTTCCTAAGCACATCATCTATATCCACATCCTGCACATCCCTTTTTGCAATCATACATTGCAGTATATCTCTGAGTGTGCTATATAAGAGCCTGACATCCGACATCATCACATTGCTGTTGATTTTTGGTAGCAACCAGGATACCTCTCGTCCTAATGTCTCTGAACTTGGCTGTAATATTCCACCAATTAGACAATTTTCTAATGAAGAACTAGTTGCCTTACTTTCTCCTAGGCTTTGTAATAGTAAAGCATTATGTGCACTAGAGATGTCTTGTTGTCCAAGTCCAAGTTTATCCAAAATGCCAGTTAATCCATCTGTAGTGAGTAAACCTACAGTGTGGTATTGGATATGGTCCCATATGGTCACTATCTCAGGATGATTGATGATTGTGCCACTGCAGGCACTGAGTAACTGGAGGCAGGCATCAAAGACTGTGGCGGCAGTGTCAAGGCGGTGTCCGTGTCGGTGTAAGAAATTCACAAGATTGCACAGCTCGAATATCGCCTGGGGATGGTGGAAGAGCAACATTAGTATGAATGAGGTGAAAAATGTACTAATAAATGTAGAAACAAGATTTCTTATCGACTCACCTCTTCTTCTGCATTAGTGATTGATCTGTGATCACTTGCACAGATCTCTTGCTCAGTCTTGACTTTGTTACACAATTCAATAACTCTAGCAAGATCACTTGAGGTGAATGACACCATATTTCGAAATTTGTCTGACGAAAAGCAAAGAACAATACATTTGTCTGCTCCTCTATATAGCCGCC
>Ga0209986_10001076_pt1 | contig 26539 bp, 24 predicted proteins | sample BlataG_FD_183168 | JGI IMG/M metagenome (GOLD analysis project Ga0209986, IMG submission 183168) | Deep subsurface microbial communities from Black Sea to uncover new lineages of life (NeLLi) - Black_00105 metaG (SPAdes) (version 2) | ecosystem: Environmental > Aquatic > Marine > Oceanic >... | reverse complement strand
GTAATGTTTTTAATATTATAGGGATTGTAGAGTAAGTAAATATTTTTCTTCTTTAATAAATCTTTACCAAGTTTAATATCCTGTGTAGAAACCGCAGTGGTATTCTTCATTTTTTTCTGGGCAAAAAGAAGTTTCAAAACATCCACTTCTTTACCCAATTCTGGCTTAAGCCAAAGATCAACTATTTGAGTAAGTTTACTGTCTACTGCATCAATTACTATAAAAGCAGGTTTTATCTTTTGCTGTGATCTTAGTTTCAAAAGTAGAGGAGAAAAATCACTAATCATGTCGGTATTTACTATGACAAAAACCAAATCACCTCTAAATCCTTTTAAATCTAACGGTTTAAGATTGGTCTCTAATGCCGACGTTGTAGCAAGCTTCTCACACTTCAAATGATCAGCAAGACCATAAACAGAATTAATAGCCTCAATTGTCAATTGAGGAGAGAATAATATACCTGTTTTTCCCTTATGTTCAACAACCTTCGTACAAACAAAATCAAAAGCCTCTTCCCATTCTACTTCAACAAGACGCTCCCCCTTTCTTAACATTGGAGATGTAATACGCTTTGGATGATGGACCAATGGAACAATGCCAAAACGGCCACGCACACAGATTTGATTATTATCGGGCGTTGAACTCACCACGGTGTTAGCACGGATATTAATCTTGATTGAACATCCAATATTACACAACATACACGTTGTTTTTACATATCGCTGGGGTAAACCAAGCCATTTACCATATCTGTCTCTTAACGCACCAGTGGGACAGACATCTATGCAGGCGCCACAGAACTGACATCCTGTTTCTATGTGTGGTAAATTGAAAGCAGTACCGACGAGTGTTTCCGGACCACGGTGCTGAAAATCCAAAGTTCCAGCGCCCCTCACCTCCTGACACATCCGCACACATCTTCCACAAAGGATGCATAAATTGTAATCACGTTCAAAGAACGGATCGAATTTCTCGATTTCCAGATTCCGATAACTGAATTCGAATGGTATCTCTTTAATCCCAAGTTTTTCCACAAGTTCCTGTAATTCACAATCACCATTGCGTGCACAAAATTTACATCCAAAGGTTACCGCGGACTTCTCGATACATTCTTGATACTTAGCACACTCCTCTTCTTTATCGCATATCAAACAGGCATGCGGATGTTCTGAAAGGATTAACTGCAAAGAAAATCTACGTAGCTTTTTTAGTCGTGGTGTATCAGTCTTAACCACCATGCCATCTTCGACCGGCAGTGTACATGAGGCAACAGGAATTGACCAACCTTTGACTTCCACAATACACAACCGACAACCGCCATAGGGCACAAGATCCTTATGATAACATAATGTAGGGATGTAGATACCCTGTCTCTGCGCAACCTCCAGGATTGTTTCTCCTTTCTTGGCCATTATCTCTTTCTCGTCTATTTCTAGTTTAATCATGCTGGTTCAAACTAATATTGAAGTTAAGAAGTTTGGAGCCTGGGATATTAGGAAATCTTATCTTCATATCTTCTTAACTTCTCATCTTCACTTTACTGGTGGCGATACTTTCTTCACTGCTTTAAACTTTGGCGGACAAACTGTAAGGCAGATACCGCATTTGGTGCACTTTTTTTGATCTATCGTGTAGATCTCTTTTGGTTCACCGGTTATCGCATCACTCGGACAATTTTTGGCACAGACCGTGCAGCCACTACACAGTTCAGCGTCAATCACGTAGGAAATTAGCGATTTACACACCAGTGCAGGACAGCGTTTCTCTTTGATATGCGCAAGATATTCGTCCCTAAAATATTTGATTGTTGTTAGAACCGGATTTGCCGCGGTCTGCCCTAATCCACACAAAGAGGCGAGTTTTACATTTTTGCCAATGTCCTCTAAAAATTCAATATCACCTTCTTCTCCCTTACCTTCAGTAATTCGATTAAGAATTTGAACCATATGTTTTGTACCCAGCCTACACGACGGGCATTTACCGCAGGATTCATGTAAGGTAAAATCCAAAAAGTAGCGAGCTATATCCACCATACAGGTATCTTCATCCATTACAATCATACCACCTGAACCCATCATTGAACCAGCTTTTGTTAAACTTTCATAGTCAATAGGTAGATCCAACAGGCTTTTAGGTATGCAGCCACCAGATGGACCTCCAGTCTGTACTGCCTTAAATTCCTTACCACCGGGGATTCCACCACCGACGTCATTAATGATTTCTCTAAGGGTTATACCCATTGGAACCTCAACAAGGCCAGTATTATTAATCTTACCAACCAGAGAGAATATTTTTGTACCTTTGCTTCCTTTTGTACCGATTGAAGAGAACCATTTGGCACCCCTTAAAATAATTGTCGGCACATTTGCCCAGGTTTCAACATTATTTATGTTTGTTGGTTTATCCCATAAACCACTTTCGGTTGGATATGGCGGTCTCGGTCTTGGCCTGCCGACCTTTCCTTCTATCGACGCAAGCAATGCAGTCTCTTCTCCACAAACAAAAGCACCAGCACCTTGAACTACATCAATCGAAAAATCAAAACCCGAACCCAAAATATTCTCACCCAATAAACCATATTCTTCTGCCTGAGCAAGGGCGATCTTTACTCTCTTAACTGCAAGAGGGTATTCTTTACGTACATAAATAAAACCTTTATGTGCGCCGATTGCTCGAGCACCGATAACCATACCTTCGATAACTGCATGCGGGTCAGCCTCTAAAACACTTCTGTCCATAAAGGCACCAGGGTCTCCCTCATCGCCATTACAAACTATATATTTCATAGCACTTCGAGTCTTACGACACAACTCCCATTTTAAACCGGTTGGAAAACCTGCACCGCCACGTCCTCTTAATCCAGAAGCCTTTATCTCTGCAATAATTTTTTCAGGTGTCATTTTTGTAAGCGCTTTTTCTAATGTTTGATAACCATCAAAACCAATATATTCTTCGATGTTCTCCGGGTCTATTCTTCCGCGATTTTTCAAGACAATCAACCTTTGATGTCTGAAAAACCCGATATCCATCATTTTGGGAACCGGTGGTTCCTCTGGTGATGGGATATACATCAATTTCTTAACTGGTCTACCTTTTAAGAGATGTTCCTCCACAAGATAGGGGACATCTTTTTTGGTCAACCTCTGATAGAATATGCCATCAGGCTGTACAACAACTATGGGACCACGTTCACAAAAGCCATTACAACCAGTTGTAATAACCCTGACTTCTTTCTGAAGCCCATGTCTGTTTATCTCTTTTCCCAGTTCTTCTTTTATTTCGTATGAGTGATTAGCAACACAACCTGTTCCTGCGCAAACAAGAAGGTCTAACCGAAATTCTCTATTAACTGTCTTTTTTTTCATATTTGTCAATAACTACATCAACCTTATTAACCGTTGTCTGACCATGATACTCACCATCAATAACTACGATCGGCGCAAGGGCACATGCACCCAGACAGTTAACGGTTTCCAGGGTAAACAATTTATCTGGTGTAGTAGCGCCAGATTTGATTCCCAACCGCTCTTCGATACGGTCTAACACATTCGCTGCACCACGCACATGGCAAGCAGTACCCACACAAACCGTACAGAGATGTTTTCCCCGGGGATTGAGACTGAAACCTGCATAAAATGTTGCGATGCTATAAATTTTACTCATTGGCATCCTCAATCTTTGACTGATGTATTCTAAAGTCTCTTTGGGTAAATAGTTAAATTCAACTTGAATATCCTGCAAAATCTGGATAATGCGCGACGTTTGATGTCCGTATTTATGAAGAATATTCTCAACTTTTTTCATTTAGTGCTTATTATATACATTAAAAATTAAAATTCAAGTATAAATTTTAATTTAATAATAATCTTTTTACAAATCAGATAGAGATTTCTGAAAAAGTCCAGAAATCTTCGATTACAATGATTTACTAAGGATTACAGTGATGAAAACCACTGATATATCATTGTCATCTTTTTGTTATCACCGTAATCGAGAGGGTGCTGAAGACTTTTTCAGCACCCTCAGATAGCCTTCTTGACAACAGTGTAATTTATATTATAATCTACGAGTGTTATTTATGTTTATTATGTTATTAAACGAAAATGAGACAATGGTAGATTCGGCTGAGGTTCAGAACGATTCAACAGCTGTGGATTCTGCTTTAGTTTATGAGATACCGGATATTGTCGATTTTGGTTTTGATTCAAACATTGATCGAAATCTATGCAGTATTCAGGATATCATACCCACAGATCATGACATGAATCTTACTGATGCCTTTTTACATACTCCATTGATGTTAATGAGTTATGGTAACGGCCAGCTAAATCTCATTTCAAAGAGAGGACAGTATCCAGGACATACAACGCTCTTCCTCAATAACCACCGAATAAATAACCCATTATATGGTTACATTGATCTCACAAAAATACCCGTACAGTTCATTGAATCCATAACCGTGGGGCAGGATTACCCTGGTATTCAAAGTCTTAATGTAACATCTAAGGTGAATCATTATGACCGACCATTTTCTTATATTAAATACTCAACCGGAGATTTTGGGACAAATTTATATAATGCAGAACTAACTAGGCCAATAACCAACGAGATTGGATTTTATTTAAGCGGGCTCTTTTGGAATTCACAGGGATATTTCTTAAACGGTCAATTTGAGATCACCTCTTTTTATTCAAATCTCTACTATAATCAAATAATACCAATGCGGCTTGACATTATTTATTTCTCAAACAACCACGGCATACCAGGAAGTACACTCGACACACTCAATGCGAGTGCTGAAGACAGATTCCTTGATGCATGTCTTGTCTGTGGTAACAGCAATCATAAAATTGCGCTCTACCATACAGCAAATAACAGCCTTTATTCTGATGCAACTGCTGGCGTCTCGTACACAAATGATATCAAAAATTACGGCCTCGAGAGCGGAAATTATCATAATGTAAAAGGTTATGAGATTAATTATAGGTTCATCGGACAATTGAGTCAAATCGAAAGTGACCTGTATGGTTCACACTCTACTCACTCACTGATTCTATGGGCTGCCTTAAAAAAATCGTTTAGTAGATTTCTCCTCTCACTGTCTAACCAAGGTGAATTGACTAACGACAATACGTTTTTTTACGCACCCAAGATCTCTGCCGGGTTCAATCTTTTCGATTCTACATATCTTTTCAGTACCCTATCAAGGTATTACAGAATACCTTCGCTTTCAGAAACGTTTTTTTCCAGTGTAATGCCGTATTTATACTACTATATTAGGGGAAATGAAGATTTGGTTCCAGAATATTATTGGTCGCAAGAAATTGGTATTAAAAGAAAGAATTGCACATTAACTTTTTACAAATATGACTATGATAATCTAATCATTCTACAACCCGACAACGGCAGTTATTATACACCACATAATATCGCTTCATGGCAAACTATTGGTGTAGAAAGTCATTGTGTGGCGCGAATACGTTTAAATAATCACTCGGATACAACATCACTAACAGAGATCGCAGCAGGATATAGTGGTAACTATCTTTTTAAAGGGGATTCACTTCCCTTCATACCAAAAGGTAATTCAAGTATCTTTATATCCTTTAAAAGAAAAACAGAAAGATTCGCTTTAGACTTAATATTACAAGAACAATTTGTTGACATTAGGCAGGATATTTATGGTCAAGAAGTACTTCCTTTCAGGATATTATCTGCTGTAGGAACAGTACGGTTTTTAACCCTCTCCTTTATATTACGTTTTGATAATATTCTGGATGAAAATTATGCCTATATCCCTGATTACACAATGGCACCTAGACATCTTAATTTTACAGTAAAATGGGAGTTCTGGGACTGAGGTGCGCATTTTAAGAGTTGACGATCGTTTCATACATGGACAGGTCGTTGCTGGTTGGGCACGACCCCTGGGCATTAAATCACTTATTATTGCCTCTGATGACATTAGTAAGGATGAGTGGGCATGTAATGCCTATCGACTTGCTGTACCCGAAGGCATAGAATTTTCCTGTGTAGGTATAAAAAGGTGTATTGCGATCGTCAGTAAACAAAATAAGGAAAGAATTATGATTATCGTTGGATCAATTCGCGAGGCATTCAATTTACTGATGCAAGGACTTAAAATAAAAGAAGTCAATATAGGTGGTATTGGTTATAAAAAGGGAACAAGAGAAATTGCACCCTATATCTACCTATCAGCTGACGATATTGAATCAGTAGTGCATCTATACCAAATGGGAGTAAAGGTTATTGGCAAACAATTACCCAATTCCGCTACCCTTGATGTAGCAAAGATACTTGCCGGTGTAAAATGATCAGATTTGCACTTTATATTCATAATCATCAGCCGACCGGTAATTTTGACGAGATATATGAATACACCTATGAACATTCATATCTCCCTTTATTAAAAGCACTTATGAAACATAAAACAATAAAGTTTGGGATTCATAACTCGGGTATTCTTTTAGAATGGATATTAAAAAAGCACCCTGAATTTTTTGAGATGTTAAAGGATACTGTTAAAAGAGGGCAATCAGAAATTCTTACTTCTGCCTATGCTGAGCCAATTCTCAGTTTTATTCCAAAAAAGGATGTAATTGATCAGATTAAATATTTCAATGACTATCTGTACAAACATTTTGACTATCAACCAAAAGGGTTGTGGCTGACTGAAAGAATCTGGGAACCAAAATTGATTACTACGCTGCTTGATGCCGGGATCGAATATATTCTTCTTGATGATACACATTTCCTTTATGCGGGGCTCGAGGAAAAAGATCTCTATTCATATTACGTAACCGAGGATGAAGGCAGGATTTTAAAAGTCTTTCCAATCTCAATGAAGTTGCGTTACTTGATTCCATTCCACCCTATTGATGAAACTATAAATTTTTTAAAGGAAGAAGAAAACAAGAAAGACGATTGTCTAAAGACATTAGGTGATGATGGTGAAAAATTTGGTGGCTGGCCAGGAACGTACGATTGGGTCTTTAAAAAGGGTTGGCTTGATGAATTTTTGTGTCGCATTGAAAGAGAATCATGGATAAAACCTGTTTTTCTCCATAAGATTGCAAATGAGCCACCCACCGGTAGAATATATTTACCTACATCGTCGTATGAAGAAATGGGGGAATGGGTGCTACCGCCAAAACGCGGAATGCAATATGAAGAGTTGAAAAAAACTATTGATAAGAAATATTATTATCTCGTTCATGGCGGTTATTTCAAAAACTTCTTGAGAAAATATCCTGAGGCAAACAACATGCAAAAAAGGATGCTTTATGTTTCCAAAAATATTGGTAATGATATAAATGCAAAATTGGCATTATGGAGAGGACAATGTTCGTGCGCTTACTGGCACGGTATTTTCGGTGGGCTATATTTGCCTCATTTGCGGGAAGCAATATATAAAAATCTAATCGAAGCAGATAACTTTAATATCCAGAAGGGATTGAAATCTTTTGATTTTGATGCTGATGGAGAAAAGGAAATTATTTATTCTGACGAGGAATTCTTCATCGTCATAAAACCGCAATCAGCGAGTTTTATAGAAATAGATGACCGAAGGAAAAACATCAATATTCTCAATTATCTGGGTCGAAGAAACGAGAAATACCATCAAAAGATTCTTCAGGAAACTGATTCGGGCGGAGTAAAATCTATCCACGAAGTTTTGCGAAGCAAAGAAGAAAATCTCCATGATTACTTAATCTACGATCAATACAATAGAAGTTTTGGACTTGACCGCATGCTGAACAACATGCCTACAAAAGAGAACTTCCGTCGAGGAGAGGAAATTGGCAAAATTATTGATTATAAAAACTATACGATTCTGGATGAAAAAAAATGCATGATCAAATTTTCTGGACAGATCGAAAAAACGATTCAACTCTCTGGCGAAAATAACAGAATTCTGCAAATAACATATCAGGGTACTACAAAATTATTCGGTGTTGAGTTCTCATTAGGCATCTTTCCTAGTAAACTGCGATTGAATGGCGACAAGGAGCTTACAGAAACGTATGCTTTAGATAATTTAGAAAATTTCACGATCCAGGCTGACAACTTTTCACCAATCAAATTTAGTGCTAATGAATACTTCCGTCTTCTTGGCTATCCAATTGAAACAATTTCATCATCCGAGGCTGGTTTTGAAAAAAATTTCCAGGGTTTTAGTCTATTATTGATTTTTAAGAAATTGCCGACGATTTCTATTGAATTATGAACGCAATCTTATTAAGTATTATTGGAGCAGCAATACTATTAGATAAATACGCCTTTGGTGAATTCGGTATATCACAGCCGATTGTATCGGGTACGATTATCGGTGCATTATTTGGTGATATCCACACCGGCATCTTTCTTGGCGCTATTTTCCAATTAATATTCCTGGGAGGATTGCCAATTGGACGAGACATACCGCCCGATGGACAAGCTGCAGGCGTTATTGGTTGCGGTTCGTATTTTTTATTAGGAACTTCAAATTCAGCTGAATATTCTCTATTTTTAGCCGTAATTTTTGCTCTTTTAGGAGCAATAATCGGTGGAGTCTTAGAAATTCATACACGGCGGTACAATGAAAAGCTCCATCATATATTTATGAGAAAAGAACATTATCTTTACCTTTGTCATCTTTCTGGTCTGGTAACAGCATTGATGAGAACGCTATGCATATTCTTACCGATTTTTATACTTTCGAACATCATAACGATCCCTGCTGTGTTCCCGCAAATGAACCGAGAGATATTACTGATTATTGGCATTAGCATAGGTCTGGCAAACGCCATTTTTCTTTTCATAAAAAGAACAACAATAATTTATATGGTTTTAGGTGGATTATGCGGCTTGGCTTTACTCGTTTTATAAAAATATTGTTCTCAAGTTTCTTTATTCAGACCTCATGGTCTTTTTTTTCCATGCAGGGAATGGGTTTTCTCTTCACCCTTGTCAGCGGTGCGGAGAAAAACCAGAGAGATAAAATTAGAAAAACTCACAAGGGATTTTTCAATACTCACCCCTATATGTCTTCCTACATAATAGGAGCAACAATACGTGCATATGATGAGGGAAAAAGTTCGCCTGAGAAAATAAAGAGGTTCATTACGATTACCCAGACGAGTTTTGCATCAGCTGGCGATATACTTTTCTGGCAAACAATCAGACCTGCATTACTTTTGATGGCAGCAATTTTATCTATAAAATTAGGAATCATCGGGCCCATTATCTTTATTGTCGTCTATAATATTTTCCATCTTTATCATCGTATAAAGGGAATTAATGATGGTTATAATAAAGGCTGGGACGTAATATATCTATTAAAATCGAAACGATTTACCAAGGTGCAGCATATATTTGAAATCCTTGGTGCTTTTTTCTGTGGACTTTTGATATCCTTAGCTGCTTTAAAAATAAATTATCTTCTACTCATTCCACTAACTTTGCTATTTACCGTGCTGCTTATTAAAAGATTCTGGAGTATGTTAATTATTATTACAGTTATACTATTATTAATTATTATGGTTATGGTGTAGAATATGATTAAAGAAACAATAAGAATATTGAATGAAAATGGACTACATGCGCTACCAGCATCACGGTTTGTAAAACTTGCTGAAAAGTTCACAAGTAGTGTTACCCTGACAAAAGAAGAAATTGAGGTAAGTGGCAAAAGCATCATGGGTATTCTAACCCTTGCCTGTGAAAAGGGTAGTAAAATCATCCTTGCCTGCGATGGCAAGGATGAGAAAGAAACCATGAAGGCTCTAAAAAAAATACTGGAAGGACAGGATTAATGGCTAAAGAAAGAAGATTAAAAGGAATAGCTGTTTCAAAGGGTATTGCCCAGGGAACCGTATTTATCTATGAAACAAAAAAAATTGAGGTGTTTCAAACACCAATTTTCTCAGTATATCTAAAAGATGAAACAGAAAGGTTCGAAAGGGCATTAGAGAAAACCAAACAAGATCTTATTAATATCCAGGAACGAATTAATCAAGAGACCGGTGAAGATTTTGCCCGATTTCTTGATGCACAAATTATGATGCTCAGTGACAAATCGATTAAAGAAAAAGTAAAAGAAGGAATCATTGAGGAGAAGAAAAACGCTGAATACATTTATCACCGGGTGTTAGGTGACTATGCCAGGAAATTGGGTGAAAGCAAGGATCAATACTTCAAGGAACGGGTTGCAGATATATGGGACGTCGGTTTGCGGGTATTAAGAAACCTTTTGGGGCTAACACATAGTTCAATTGTTGATGTACCTGCAGGTTCGATTATTGTTGCCCATGATATATCACCTTCAGAAGCAGCTTTAATAAACCCGAAAAATATTTTAGGGATTGCCACTGAGGCTGGCGGTCGGACATCCCACACTGCAATCACTGCCCGCGCATTAGAAATACCCGCAGCCGTAGGAATCAAAGGATTGATGAGCAAGATTGAAAACGGCGAAAAAGTAATAATCGATGGTGACCGCGGTATTCTAATAAAAAATCCTACATCGAGCCGAATTCACTTTTATGAAATTGCAAAAAAGAAAGATAGAGAGTTCGAAAAAACACTTTCTCCGTATTATGGACTTCCATCTAAAACCCAAGACGGTCGCCATATAGATATTTCCGCGAACATTGAATTCTTTTCAGAATATACCCACGCCAGGAAATATGGTGCAGAAGGCATTGGTTTGTTCAGAACAGAATTTCTCTATCTTACAAGACGCGGAAATCCTTCTGAAGAAGAACAATACCGTATCTACAATGCATTAGCAAAAAGAATGAAACCACATTCAGTTATAATAAGAACATATGATCTTGGTGGCGATAAAATTTTTTCTGATTATCATGAAGCAAATCCATTTTTAGGCTGGCGTGCAATCAGGGTATGTCTTGATGACTTGGATTTTTTCAAAATTCAATTGCGTGCTATTCTTCGCGCTTCGGTAAATAAAAATATAAAGATTATGTTCCCGATGATCTCCAACTACGAGGAGATAAAAAGAATACATTTAGTCTTTGAGGAAGCAAAACAGGAGTTAAGGGATAAGAACATAGAATACGACAAAGAAATACAGTTCGGCATTATGGTGGAAACTCCGTCGGCTGCCCTCATGAGTTCACACCTTGCTACACAAGTTGATTTTTTCAGTATCGGCTCTAATGACTTAACCCAGTATACTCTGGGCGTTGATCGCGGCAATGAGAAGATAAGTCAACTGTTCGACCATTTTCATCCTGCTGTACTACATTTAATTCAACAAGTTATTAATTCAGGACATCAAGCTCATATCTGGGTCGGTCTGTGTGGTGAACTTGCCGCTGATCCATTAGCGATTCCGCTTCTTATCGGACTCGGCATAGATGAATTATCAATGAATCCAGCATCGATACCAAGGGTAAAGATGGTTCTGAGATCCATCACTATACCCCAGTGCGAGGAAATTGCAAAAGAAACACTCAGGTTCAGAACTGCCCTCGAAGTTAAAAGATATCTACGCCGCACAATCCGTAAAAAGTTTCCAAAAATCGATGAGGTGATAATATGAAAAAAATAATATATTCGATGCCGGATCAAATACTTGACGCGATCACTCTAATACCTGAGATATCCTTGAAGAAAAAAGAATTTAATAAAGTATTAATATGTGGTATGGGAGGTTCTGGAATAAGCGGAGAAATCCTTAAAGCGATCTACCCTACTATTCAGATTATATCTAATAAAGATTATTCAGTTCCTGAATACATAGATATTCACACGTTAGCTATTTTGGTCAGTTATTCAGGAAATACTGAAGAAACATTGAATAATTATAGACTCCTGTCTAAACGTAAAACAGAAATGGCGATTATCTCCTCCAATGGTAAGCTGTTGAAGAAAAAGGGTGAATTAAAGATAAAAATTCCCGGGGGGCTGCCGCCAAGAGGTGCCATAGGTTATCTCTTCGCACCCTTACCATTTATTTTGTACAAATTTCACCTGATCAATAATACGCCTGAGCAGAAACTAATTTCGCTCGCCAGGTTTTTAAAAAAAACGAGAGATACTATAGAAAAGAAGGCAAAAATTTTATCAAAAAAACTCTTGAATAGATTACCCATAATCTATTCTAACTCACAAACATTTCTACCTGTTGCCCGGCGTTGGCAATGTCAGTTAAATGAAAATTCAAAAGTTCTTGCTCATATTAATATAATTCCTGAAATGAATCATAATGAAATTGTAGGACTTGGAAGGCCCGAAGCATTGAATTCAAAAATATCACTGATTTTTATAAATGATCCAAAAGCACATCCCCGGAATAGAACGCGGGCTAAAATAATCAAGGAAATAATCAAAGATAAATTCAGCGATGTAATCGACATAGATCCAGAAGGTAAAAATGATTTACATCGTCTATTCTGGACAATTATGCTGGGTGATTTTATAAGTTATTATGTCGCAATCAGAACCAATATTGATCCGATGCCTGTTAAAAGAATCGATTACCTTAAGAAAAGACTGGTGGGGTCAAATCTAAACATGCTACATTAGCTTTAGTTTGCTTAAAATCCAATATATTTCTCTATAATGTAGCATGTTTAGATTTGACCCCATTTATATGGGTTTCAACCCCCAGCTAATGTAGGGTATGATAAACCAAATCTTTTTTTATAATAAATTCTCATACCTATTAACACTACAATCAAACATAAAAAATATAATGGGTATAACAAAGCAGTTATAAGTGTAAAAAGTAAGCCCGGCAAACGGAACGATGCAATCGTTAATTTTCTATGTACTCTATTTTTCACAAACGAATGTACCGCTACATAAATGAATAGAGGAAGAGAAACAGCCGCCGCTATCAGACAAATTAAATCTTTCAAAGCAAATGCTACAATAATTGCGCCTATCATCAAAATCGCTGAAATGATATAAGCAATATTTTCACCTAAAAATATTGCGGTTGTAAATTCTTTTGCTCTCCTGTCACCTTCGATATCCACAATTGTAGTATTAATAAAAACTGCGCTGATACTCAGAAAATATGGCAAAAACCTGTAGAACATAGACCATTCAAAGGATCGAAAGAGTAACCATCCAATACTGAAGTTTATCACACCATAACCAATACCATTAGAAACCGTATCAAGGATAGGTTTACCCTTTAATTTAATGGGCGGTAATGAATAGAATACACCAATAATAAGTGAGATACCTATAAATATCAAAAATATTACACTTAACTTTAAGGAAAGTAATATTGCCAGTATCCATAATACTACCATCTCAATATATGCATATTTAACTGGAATATAGCCTTCAGAAAGGAGAAACAATTTTTTGTTTATCCGATCTGTCTCGATATCCATAATCTGGTTTAGTATATATACACCACCCATTATAAAGGTATAAATAATTAGTCCCAGGATAATCTCTACAGTAAATCCGCCTTTGCCACGGGCTAAATAACTACCAATGAGAAGAAAATTCCAGCATGGGATAAGGATGAGTGGTCTTAAAATAAAAAAATAGTCAAAGATTGATAGAGTCAGCCCTTGACTTTTGACAGAATGTTCCATTCCACATCAAAAAATTTGTTTGCTGAACAAAGTCAAATTCCCCATTTAAATCTCAGTCAAAAGTCAATGGTTGACCCCATTATGCCTTTTTTACTTTGTCAGAGCGTAAACACTTGGTGCACACAAGTAACTTTTTTACCTCGCCACCAATCTTCACCCTCATTCTCTGTAAATTTATCTTAAACTTTCTTTTGGTGACATTGTGAGCATGGCTGATATTTGAACCGCTCTGCGCACCTCTTCCACATATTGCACATCTTTTCGCCATATTTCTCCTTTCGTTATCATTATATTAAAAAATCTTATAAAGTCAACCATGATTATGAAATAAAAATGTATTCCTCAACTCTTTCATAATCGTAGTCGCCCGATTCATCCCGCCCTTTTACAAAAGAGCTGGATTCATCGGGCAAAAAAAGCTTGATAAATCAAGCAACTACAATTTTTAATCATTGTAATTCATATTTAATCATGTTACAATTGAATAACCTCATATCTGGCAATTGACACGACACTCTAAATTCATATAATTGATTAATGTCTATAAAAGAAAACATCACAAGATTAAAAGAAAAAATTGACAGGACATGTGAGCGGGCGGGCCGAAGCCCGAATGAAATATCTATTGTTGCCGTCACAAAAACTGTTACCCCGCAAAAGATTGAACAAGCAATTGCCAACGGGATAAAGATTATTGGTGAAAATCGGATTCAGGAGGCAAAAAAGAAATTCCCCATTATTAGCAGCACAGTCCAATGGCATATGGTGGGACACCTCCAGACCAATAAAGTCAAAGATGCTTTGAAAATTTTCTCTTTGATTCATAGCCTCGATTCAATAAAACTTGCTCAAGAGATTGAAAAGAGGGCAGAAAAACCGATTGATTGTCTTATCGAAGTAAACACATCAAAAGAGGTATCAAAATTTGGCATTGCATCAGAGAATTTATTAAGCTTTTTTGAATCACTAAATAACTTTAAAAAAATAAATGTTTTGGGATTAATGACCATTGGTCCTGGTTGGGCAATTGAAAATCAAGAAGCATCACGCCCTTGCTTTCGCCTTTTGTATAAATTGAGGGAAGAGCTTGTTGAAAAGTTTGGTCGACCATTTCCAGTCCTTTCAATGGGTATGACCTCAGATTTCGAAGTAGCAATTGAACAAGGTTCAACTATGATCCGTGTTGGTACTGCAATATTTGGACCGAGGGAACAATGATCAAAAATCAAAAAAAGGGTATTGAGAATCTAAAAAAACTTAATCTGTGGCGCAGATATCAATCTACACTGTCGTTCATTCTCTACGTTGCATTGAAAAAATTATTCCCTGGTAATAGACTAAGGATTCAATATTCAATTGGTAAAGGATTCTATTTTCTTTTAGAAAAAGACTTATCACACGATAATTTATTGAAAATTGAAAAGATGATGAAGAAAACAATCAAACGGGATTTACCAATAAAAAAGGCAATTTATTCCAAACGAGAAGCACTTAAAATATTCAAAAATATTGAACTGCAAGATAAGATTGTCCTTTTAGAAAATATTAGTAAACAGAGGATTGCTGTTTACTCTTTACTTAATCTATATGATATATGCGCAATGCCCCCCTTCGAATCAACTGGAATGGTAAATGTATTTTTACTTGAAAAATTCCCTCCAGGATATATTATGATGTTTCCGTTCTGGCAGGATTTATCAAAACTGCCACGGTATGTTCCGCAACCAAAGCTTGCACGAATTTTTAATGAGTATGAAGAATGGGCAAATATTCTTGGTATTAAAAATGTGGGACAATTAAATTATGCAATAAAAAAGGGAAAGGAATCAGAAATTGTTAAGGTTACTGAGGCATTGCACGAAAAAAAGATGGTTTATATTGCCGATCGTATTGTCAAAGAAAAAAAGAAAATAATATTAATTGCAGGACCAAGCAGCGCTGGGAAAACAACATTCACAAAAAGACTGGCAATCCAGTTATTGGTCAATGGAATTAAACCTCTCATCATTTCAGCAGATGATTATTTTCTACCGCACAGTCAAACACCAAAGGATGAATTTAGTAACCTCGATTTTGAATCGATAAATGCCGTAGATGTATCTTTGTTAAATCAGCAGCTTCTGAAAATTATCGAGGGCAAAAAGGTTAATATGCCCAAGTTTAATTTTTTAACCGGCCGAAGAAACAAAGGTAAGGTAATTGTGCCACCCAAAGACGGAGTAATATTACTCGAAGGAATACACTGTTTAAACGAAGCCTTTACATACAAAATCCCGAAATCGATTAAGTTTAAGATTTACATAAGTGCTTTGACTCAACTCAATATTGATGACCACAACCGTATTTCCACAACCGATACGAGAATGCTAAGGCGCATTGTGCGTGACACACACTTTCGTGGATATAAAATAAGGAATGTCTTGCAGCATTGGAGTAGTGTAAGGATTGGTGAGGAAAAAAATATTTATCCATATCAGGAAGAGGCAGACGAGATGTTTAATTCAGCGCTGATATATGAACCTGCTATACTCAAGAAATTTTGTTTGCCTATTTTAAAACGTATAAAGAAAAGTAATCCTGAATATGAAGAAGCAAAAAGATTGATTGATTTTTTAAATTTATTCTATGGATTTAATGAACGTAGTGTACCCTCAAATTCAATCTTGAGAGAGTTTATCGGAAGCAGTTCATTTGTGTATTAAAAATTACTATTGACAACCAGTAAATTAGTGATATAATCCGCTAAATAGTTGTTTAACCACAAGGAGGAAGAATGAAAAAAGGATTAATACTGTGCCTAATTTGTCTTACACCTGCATTAATATTTGCTGCCAAAGTGGGTGTACTGCATCTCAAGGCAGTAGGCGTAGATCCAGGAACAGCTGAAGTAGTTTCAGGTTTACTTGCTGGTGAACTCAGCAATGTAGGGTATCAGGTCTTGAACCCGGATGCCATGGATGCTGCAGTTGGAGAAAGATTGACATGTTATGAAACTGGTTGTGCCGCCGAGGCGGGCTCTGCGGCAGGAGTGGAGCAAGTAATCTTTGGTTCAGTATCAAGATTGGGTGAAAAGCACATAGTTCAGCTTTCAGTTGTAAGTGTTTCAACACGGGAAGTGATATGGTCAGGTAGCCTCTCTGCCAAAACAACAGAAGACCTTGACATAGTTGCCAAACGCCTGGCAAAATCTATTGCTGAGGGCAAGAAACCAGAAGAGACTGTCGAAGTAGGAATAGTAACCAAAGAGGAAGAAAAAGAACCTGGAAGAAGAAAGGCTTTCTTTGTGACTGGTGGTAAATTCGGTACACTTTTACCAATGGGAGGATATGGTGGTTCTGGTGCATTAATGTTTGGTGCATTGGCTTTTTGGTATGAAATCCCTAATATGGCTGTGGAATTGAGTTATGATTGGGGTATATCAGGGAACTTAACTGAATTCGAGGAAGGTGGCAAGGCAACTGAACAAATTGTTGATATTTCTCTGCTCTATTTTTTCCGTAAGACTGATTTTTCACCATTTGTTAAAGGTGGTGCAGGTATGAGTTTTCTGGGTCTTTATGATGACACTGGTGTAGCCTATGGAGCTGGCAGCGCAATTGGTTTCGGTACAAATATTGGTGCAGGTCTTGTTATGTTCAGAACCTATGATTTCAGACTCCTTATTGAAGCTACATATCATATGAATTTTACTGATATATCTGGATTTGAAAGCCCACATCATGGACCCAAGTTTATGCTGGGACTACTTTATCGCGCAAAACGTGGAGGCTGCGGTGGAGGAGGCTGCGGGGGTGGTTGTTTGTAAATCCATTCTATAAATATCTAAGCCTCTGGTTTTTAACCAAGGGCTTATTTTTTAAAATTATTTAAATTTACAGAAACTTTCAAATAACCCTTACCTCCTCTCCCTCAAAAAGGGAAAGGATATCATTATTTTTTCCTCTCCTTTCTTTCCTTCAGGAAAGGCAAAATTAAATATGTTAACTCAAAGATAAAAGTGAACTGGGGAAAAATTTAATATTGACTCATAAGGAATTTTAATTATAATCATGTAAACATTTGCCGGGGTGGTGGAATTGGCAGACACATACGTTTGAGGGGCGTAGGCCTTCGGGCATGGGGGTTCAAATCCCCCCTCCGGCAGACTGAAATAAATCCTAATATCAAAATTCTAAATACGAAACAATTTCAAAATACAAATATCAAAATTCATCCAGCCTATCTTCCGATGGGCTGGATTCACCCACGCCCCTCGAAGAGAAGCGGGGTTCACCCACGCCCCTCGAAGAGAAGCGGGGTTCATCCTCGCCCCTCGAAGAGAAGCGGGGTTCATCCTCGCCCGTCACAAACGAACGGGATTCCAAATTTTTGTTTAGAACATTGGAATTTTTAAAATAAACTGGGGGACAGGGATTCGAACCCCGATCAGTTGATCCAGAGTCAACCGTCCTGCCATTGAACGATCCCCCAATGAGCCTCGCTATTGCTCGGCTAAATTCTAATTTCAATCCTGAATCAAGTTCAGGACTAAATATTAAACAATATCTAAATCCAAATGTTCAAAATTCGTAATAGTTGAGACATTCTAAAAATTGTAGTCGCCTGATTTATCAGGTTTTGTAATAATTAAATCATTTCTATAAAATAGCCCAATAAATTGGGCAACTACAATTATTTGCTGAACAATTTTATTATTTTTAGAACAGCTCACCTATTACCAAAATTCTAAATTATTCTTCATCATTATATCTACCATTTAGTCCCAGTCAAGTAGATTAAAATTGACAAATCACATAATTTAGATATAATCGTAAGAAGATAGTTTACGTTGGGCGGTTGCGAAAAGCGATACGTTAATTGATTTCGAAATTCGTCAAAAGATGAAACTTATCGTATTGTCCAGACTTTGCACAGTAATCGACATTTTCATGTGGTAAGGCGGATACGATAGGAAACAGAAATTGGGAATTAGCTGTTCCCTGTATCCTATGCCCTAATTCCTAATTTTTGGAGGGCTAGTCCTAATGGTAAGGCAGCGGTCTTGAAAACCGCCGGGAGTAATCCCTTGGGGGTTCGAATCCCTCGCCCTCCGTTATTAGGGAACAGGATACAGGAAATGAACAAATGATTGTGGAGGAGAAAAATTTATGAGCGATAAGGTTAGGGATTATAAGGACCTAAAGGTTTGGCAAAAAGCTTTAAAGGTTGTGTGTGATGTAATCGAGTTGGTTGATATACTACCGCCCGGTCCTGCAAGCGAAATTATCGGAAAACAAATAGTGGGCTCTTCGACATCTGTATGTGCAAATGTTGCTGAAGGCCATAGTAGTGGTAGCACCAGAGAATTTAATCGCATACTGAAGATTGCTTATCGAGAAGCCAAAAAGACAGATAATTGGTTGCAGGTCATAAAAAACAGCAAGAAATTTGCTAAACCTAGAGTAGTCACATTCGCACAAAAAATTGAAGCAAATAATCTTGAAGTTATTAAAATGCTTAGTTCATTAAAAAGAAGTATTAAAAGTTTAATTTAAAAAAGCCCTATGCCCTGTTTCCTGTTCTGTATCCTGTGCCCTAATCTGTGCCCTGTATCCTGTGCCCTGTTCCCTGTTCTGGAGAGGTGGCCGAGTGGACGAAGGCACCCGCTTGCTAAGCGGTTTCTCATCGAAAGATGGGACGGGAGTTCGAATCTCCCCCTCTCCGTACGCCATTAAAAATGGCGCGGCAAATAGCTAATGACTTATGGCTAATAATTATGAATTATGAAAAAATTTAGCGAAGTCCGGGTTAGAATGGCACCGAGTCCAACAGGTTTTTTCCATGTTGGGAGTGCTCGTACTGCCCTTTATAACTGGCTGTTTACTCAACATAACAAAGGTAAATTTATCCTCAGAATAGAAGATACTGATGTCGAAAGGTCGTCTGAAGACATGATCAAAGTTGTCTTGGAGGGTATGGCATGGTTAGGTATGGATCAATACGAAGGACCCTATTACCAATCTAAGCGAATGGACATTTACAAAAAACATATTGAAAAACTGATAAAAGAAGGAAAAGCGTATTATTGCTATTGTGACCCCCAAGACCTGAAAAAAGAAAGACAAGCAGCATATGAAAAGAAAGAAGACTGGAAATATGACCGAAGATGCCTCAATCTATCCAAAGCAGAACGTGCAGAAAAAGAGAAATCAAACACGCCTAAAGCGGTAAGATTCCTTGTCCCTGATCATGGAGTGACGTACAAAGATATCGTGTATGGCGAAATCTCAAGGGATTCAAAAGACATTGAAGATTTCATAATACGGCGCGCTAATGGAACACCGACGTATAATCTCGCCTGCGTTGTGGATGATTATGAAATGGGGATAACTCACGTAATCAGGGGAGCTGACCATATAACAAATACGCCCAAGCAAATCCTCTTATATGAAGCGCTAAATCTGCAGAAACCAGAATTGGCTCATTTGCCCTTAATCCTTGGTAAAGATAAAAGTAAACTGTCAAAACGGCATGGTGCCGTGTCACTGCAAGAATACCAAGAAAAAGGATTTTTACCTGATGCTTTGGTAAATTACTTAGCTCTCCTCGGTTGGTCACCTGGGGATGACCAAGAGATATTTATGCGCAGAGGAATATTAGATATGGGTACAGTAGATACGAGTAAATTAGCAGCACAATTCACACTTGAATGTATTAGTAAATCAAATGCAGTATTTGACACAACTAAACTCGAATGGATGAATCAACAATACATCATGCAATTGCATCACCCTAAGTTTAGGGAACTACTCAAGCCTTTTATTATCAAATCTGGTCTGATGACTGCACAAGAGATTGAACATAAAACCGCCTGGCTCACAGGTGTATGTCATTTAATGCAACCAAGATTGAAAACTCTCAGTGATATTGATAAAAATGGAAGATTTTTCTTTAAAGATGATTTTGAATATGATAAAGATGCTCTTAATAAGCATTTTAATAAGAAAAGTTTAGACATCGTAAAAAAATTCTTAGTAGAATTACAAAATATAGAAAATTTTAATGCACAAAAGATAGAACTAACATTAAGAGGTTTTGTTGATGAATACAAAATCAAAGCACGAGATTTAATTCATCCATTACGGGCTTTTATTACAGGTAGCTCAGGAGGCCCGCCCCTTTTCGAAACCCTGGAACTTATTGGTAAAGAAAAATGTGTAAGCCGTATTGAGAAAATCCTCAAAAATCATGTGAGTTTTTAATGACAAAAACCAAAAAGAAAGTGCGTGAACGTATCGAAGCATATCTCAGTCTACCGTCTTTTTTAACGATCGTTACTTCCTCAGTTGAAGTTTTCAGAAAAGAAACAATCGGTTATCTTATCGGCATTAAAGGTGAAAATAAATTTATGGTGGAGTATGCAATCCCCTATCAAACCGCAGAAAGCACAGCTACCCATGCAACAGTAGATGAGGACAGGGTTGCAAGGATAAATGAAATACTCAGTAAATTATCTCAAGGCCTTGAATATATTGGAGACTTCCATTCACATACAGTATATGGTAAATGCCCGGGTACGGTTATACCGTCTGACACAGATCTTTTTTCAACTGTCCCGGGAGAATTGAATATTATTTGTGCGGTTAATTTAAAAAAGAAAGCAGTAGATTGGCACGAGAGTCGTCGCGGCATCCTTAAAGGAACAATAGGTGAATACAGAATCGAATTAGGCGGCTACTATATAGCTGAAGCTCACATTGGCAAAAAATATGAAAGGGTAATAATAAAATGTCCGGCTGTAACAGGCATCGCAGAGCAGTAGTATGGAAATAATTGGTATTGGCATTGATATTGTTGAAGTAAGCAGAATAAAAAATGCAGTCACCACAAAAAAGAATTTCCTCGACCGTATCTATTCGAATAAAGAAATTAAATTGTCAGATAGAGGAAAATTTCGATTTGAAGAACTGGCAGGAAGATTTGCTGTAAAAGAAGCAATCTTAAAAGCGATAAAGACCGGCTGGCGTCGAGGCGTAAAATTTAATGAAATCATAGTATTAAATGAATCATCTGGTGCACCTTATGTCAATTTAATCGGTAAAACACGAAAATTTGCCGAATCACTGGGCGTGAAAAATATTCATGTAAGCATAAGCCATACTAAAGAATTGGCAATAGGAATGGTGATAGTTACTAAGTAAGGAAAAATAGTAAAGTGGGTAAGGGTTTAGAAGCGGGAATTTATGAAGACAATGAGACACGGGATAAAAAGACAAGAAGACTAGGAGACAAGGAGAAATGTGGACAGAAAATATCCGTGTGAATCCGCGTCAATATCCGCGTCCATCCGTGTTTTCAGCCTTTGGCTAAAAAAAAGGAGGTTTAATGAAAAAAATCATTTTTCTATTTGATGGTCAGGGAGCATTCAAACCTGGTGTTGGCAAAGAACTTTGCAATAAATATCCCAAGGCAAAAGAAATTATAGACACAAGTAGTACAATATTAGGGTATGATTTAACTGAGCATTTATGGGGTAATAAGGCAACAGAAACAAGTAGCAAAACAAGCATTGCTCAACCAGCAATAAGTACAGTCTCTCTTGCATATGCTGCAGTTTTAAATGATTTGGGAGTAATTTCTGAGATATCTTTAGGCCATAGTCTTGGCGAAGTTACTGCAATTATTTACTGCGGTATTGTGTCTTTTGAAGATGGAATAAAAATAATCCAAAAACGCGGGGAGGTAATGGAAAGAGAAGGTAAACAGGGAACAATGATGGCGGTAATTGATATCGAATCAAAAATACTCGAAGATATGTGTAAAAATGTATCACAAGAAATCTCTGAACCAGTCGTTGTTGCCAACATAAACACACAAAATCAAATTGTTATATCAGGTTCAAAAGATGGAATGAAAAAAGTCGCACAACTTGTAGCGAAAAATCACGGACGAGGTATTCCACTTAGGGTTGGCGGTGCCTGGCACAGTCCTTATCTTAATAACGCAGCAGAAGAATTCAATATTTTTTTAGACACAATACAATTTAACAAACCAGCCTCTAAATTCTATTCGGTCGTTGAGCAAAAAGTTCTGGATGACGGTTCAGTTATTAAAGATTCTCTAAAGCGACAAATGTTATCGCAGGTGAATTGGGTTTCAGCAATAAAAAACCTTAAGGCACTGGGGTATGATACATTTCTCGAAATAGGACCAAGCAAAATTCTAAAAGATCTGGTTCTCAAAATTGATTCCAGCGCAAAAGCCGAATCAACCGCGCTCTTTGCTGATTTAGAAACCCTCGTACAAAATATATAATTGGAACCGTTGAATGGTTAAATGGTTAAAATATTTTATTAATATTTCTAGCTATCCAATCCTAACCTTAACTATGCAAATTGGACATTTTGAAATCACTACGAGCACTAATTATGATATGCGAATACGTTCCTTTTAGGTATTTTAGGCATTTAGGTGTTTTAGGCATTTTATATATCATTGACATTGTGATTTTTTTTTGTTATGATTAAACGATGAATATCATAATCCCGGTTGCCGGTGAAGGAACAAGACTAAAACCGCATACGCATACTGTTCCCAAATGTCTCTTATATGTAGCTGGTAAGCCAATATTGGGACACATATTGGATAGGTTTAAAAATCTAAATATCTCAAAGCTTGTAATTGTGCTCGGCTCTAAAGGAGATGCAATAATTCAATTCTGCAAAAAGTATTCGTATAACTTCAGATTTGTCAATCAGAGCAAAAGACTTGGATTAGGTCATGCAATTTATACGGGCGCACAAGGATTAAAGGGCGCAACAATGGTATTATTGGGCGATACAATAATCGATTATGATTTCAAGAATTTATGTAACAGACATATAAATACTCTCGCTGTAAAAGAGGTAGCTGAACCAAAACGCTTTGGTATTGTCGAAGTCAAAGGCAATAATGTCTTGAATCTTGTTGAAAAACCCCGGAAACCAAAGTCGAATCTGGCGATTACCGGGCTGTATTTTTTTCAACATATCGAAAAAGTACATAAAGCTATTGCATATATAATGAGAAAAGGCATTAAACTAAAGGGAGAATACCAGCTTACTGATGCGTTAAAATATCTTTTAAAGAATGGTGAAGAATTCAAAGTGATAAAAATAGATAAATGGTTTGATTGCGGAACAGCAGCTGCATTAATTGAAACAAATCGCCATCTTTTAAAAAAGACCCACTATTTTAAAAAAAGGAAAAAAACTATTATATTATCCCCTGTATATATTCATAATTCTGCTAAGATCTTAAATTCAATAATTGGCCCAAATGTTTCAATAAGTAGAAATGTTACGATAAAGAATTCCATAATTAAGAATTCAATCATAAACAGCAATGCAATCGTTGAAAATACCTTGCTTTCTGAATCAATTATTGGCGAGAAGGCAATTGCTAAAGGTGGTTTTAAGAAGTTGAATATGAGTGACTCATCAATCATAGAATTCCCATGATCTATCATTGTCTACTGACTACTGTCTACTGTCTATTAAGTGCTGTCGTTGACCTCAATCCTCCAGAAATGCAGGTATTAATACAATCAGGACTTGAATTTGCCTATGTTGAAGAATTTGACAGCGCCCTTATTTATTTTGATGAAATTATTCAATTGTATCCGGAAAATCCTGCCGGATATTTTTTTAAAGCCGCACTCCTACAATTAAAAATGATGGATCAATGTCAATATTCCGAAGAAAAAGAATATTTTTCACTCATGAAACAAACAATTAAGTGTGCTAATAAAGTTTTAAAAGAAGAAGAAAATCTGTGGGCAGAATTTTATTTGGGTAGTAGCTATACATATCAAGCAGTTTTTCAAGGTTTTAAAAAAAACTATCTTGAAACGTTTAAACACGGTGTAAAAGGAGGCAGGATACTACAAGGCATAATCGAAAAAGATTCAATATTTTATGATGCATATTTAGGTGCTGGTACATATCAATATTTTTGGGCACGCGCTGCCCGTTACCTACCCGTTCTTAAACTGGTTGGTGGCGATGCTAATGAAGCAATAAGAAAATTACACACTGCCGCGGAAAAAAGTATATATTCAAAATTAACATCAAAAAACTCACTCGTCTTTATCTACGGCGAAGAAAAGAATTACAATAAGGCAGACAGTATTATAAACAGTATACTATTAAAGTATCCTGGTTCAAGAACCTTGTTATGGAATAAAGCAGAACTTGAATTTAAGAACAAAAATTATCTTATTGCCGCTGATTTATATACCAATCTTTTTTCAATGTATGACACGCTTAATAATAAAAATTACTCAAACTTAGCGCAGTGTAAACTTTTTATCGGAAAATGCTTTTATGAATTACAAGAAAAAGACAAAGCAAAAGAAGCATTAAAGGATGTAATAGGATATAAAAAGCACTCAAAAAAATACCCTAAGATTAAAGGTTATTGCCGAGAGGCATATGGTTTACTCAGTCGATTGCTGTAAATATGGATATCAGAATATCAGGTGACCAGAATGAAGAATATCAGATGATCAGAAAATCAGGATTTATTTTTTTTCTGAGTAATGAGATACAAAGAAAATAAGCTTAATAACAGGATAAAATTACTAATCCTCTCCTATTACTGGCCGCCGCTTGGTGGACCAGGGTCTTTAAGACCTGTAAAATTTTCCAAATATCTTTCAAAATTTGGAGTTGATCCGATAATTTTAACTCGAAAAAATATTGCTTATCACAGCATTGATAATAAACTCGGAGATGAAGTGAAAAATCTAAAGATCATCAAAACCGAATCTCCTGACCCGGCGCGTCTTCTTTATCTTATGGGTATGAGAATTTATCATCCAAGGTTGTGGCAGAGACCTATAAAACAGGCAATTAATTTCCCAGACCATAAATTACCCTGGTTTCCTTTTGCCTATAACGCAGGCAGTAAAATAGATTTTGATTCTATCTTTGTAACTGCGCCACCTTTCAGTTCTTTTATTACTGGTTATTATCTCGCAAAAAAGACCGGTAAACCTCTTATCATAGATTTTCGTGATGCCTGGCTTGAATTCCCATTCATGCCTTATAAAGGAAAAATAAAAAAGAAATTTGTATCTTACTGGGAAGAAAAATTAACAAAATTCGCATCACTGATTATTACTGTAGATGAAAATATCAGAACTATTTTAGTAAAAAAATATCCGCAAATTTCAGACAAAATCTTTGTGATTCCTAATGGCTATGACCCTGACGATTTTGTCATTACCAAGAAACCTGGTATCTTTACAATTTCATATCTCGGCACAATCCGGGAAGAAAGAAATCCAATAAATTTTCTTAATGGCATAAACGAATTGATAGAAAAAGGCGAAATTCAAAAAAAAGATATAAAAGTAAAGTTTATCGGTCATATTGAAGACTACTATTTAAATAAGATAAAACAATATAAATTTACCGATATATTAGGACATCTACCCTATTGCACAGCAATTAAAGAATTCTCTTCATCACACATAGGACTTATGATAACCACAGGAAGCACATATTTTTTCCCATCAAGACAGAACGAATACCTTGCTTCTGGTTTGCCAATAATTGTCTGTGGAAAATCAAAAGGAATCCATCTACTGGATGCAGCATTTAAAAAGGGCTATCCAGGTTGGATTTTCGAATATAATGATACTAAAGGAATGAAAAGTAAAATTTTGCAACTCTATCAAAATTTTAAAAAAGGTAAAATAATACAAGGTAAAACTCCATACAAAAAATACACAAGAGAAAACCTTACAAAAAGACTCGTTGAGTTAATAAAAAAAATATAATGATTTGTAGATTATAAATAAGTTTAAAGAAAAAAAATAACGGTTTTTGTTTCCTGTTTCCTGATTCCTGTATCCTGTTCCCTATTAACGGTTTTTGTTTCCTGATTCCTGTATCCTGTTCCCTATTAACGGTTTTTGTTTCCTGATTCCTGTA
>Ga0209986_10001075_pt1 | contig 26549 bp, 24 predicted proteins | sample BlataG_FD_183168 | JGI IMG/M metagenome (GOLD analysis project Ga0209986, IMG submission 183168) | Deep subsurface microbial communities from Black Sea to uncover new lineages of life (NeLLi) - Black_00105 metaG (SPAdes) (version 2) | ecosystem: Environmental > Aquatic > Marine > Oceanic >... | reverse complement strand
CTTGGTGCAGAAGATGCGCTAGGTGATATGGACTTTAAAATCGCTGGAAATGCTTCTGGCATCACCGCCTTCCAGCTAGATATCAAGATTGAAGGGATCACTCCCCAAATCATGAAAGCAGCGCTTACTCAAGCCAAACAAGGCCGTCTGCACATTCTGCAGAAAATGATGGAAGCTTGTCCAAAACCAAGAGAGCAGCTTTCAGCCCATGCGCCTCGAATCGAGACCGTCAAGGTCAAACCAAGTAAAATCGGCATGGTCATTGGGCCGGGAGGCAAACAAATCCGTGAGATCATCGAAGTCAGTGGTGCGGAAATCAACATCGATGATGATGGCGTAGTCAGCATCGTCGCCACCACCCACGACTCTATGGAAAAAGCCAAAGAGATGATCCACAACATCACAGCTGAAGCTGAAGTCGGAAAGATCTACAACGGGAAAATCGTATCGATTGTACCCTTTGGAGTCTTTGTATCCCTCGTTGGCCAGCAAGAAGGCCTTTGCCACATCTCCGAACTCTCCCATGAGAGAATCGAAGATATCCGCAAGAAGGGCTTCAAAGAAGGTCAAGAGCTCGAGGTCAAAGTCCTCGAGATCGACGACCGAGGCAAAGTCCGCCTCAGCCACAAGGTGCTCCTCTCAGCACCTGCTAAAAGCGCTGACTAAACATAAAATCCCCGGTGAAAACCGGGGATTTTTTTTTCCTCTATCAGGCTTGCGCAAGTTCCACTCTGTAAACTATTCACCTACAATCACTTGGACAATCCGTACATTCACTTACCGATTATCCGGAATTTCTGCTGTCCTCTGTGATATTCACACCACAACTCAAGAACTTTAAGGTATCACATTGATCTTGCCTCTTTGTGACTCTTCACTTCAAATGGGCTGGATAATCAATGCCTGTTTTTAAAAGTTACAGCATTGTTGTTGGTCTATGTGTCGGCAAGTTATGCCCCCCTCCCGATAGGAGGGTTACTCTATCTGAAGATAAGGGTCGGCAGTGGTTATAACAAACTATGGCTAGCCCTATACAACACAAGACAGAAAGCATACTAGCCGAGACTACTGCAGTTACAGTAAACCTAGCCTGACTACAAGTTTCGCTCGATTGCATAGACTCATTACCCATCCAGCAAATCAACTTGTTTACAGGAAAAGCTAAAACTCCAGCAGTACACATAAGCCCACAAGCGCATCCCTCATTACTGCCCCCAACTCTCAGTCCTGGACCGGAATCTAAATCCGCAATCGGATTAAAACTCATATTCACATCTCCTTTTTGATTTTTTGGGGAAAGTTTACCCGTATATTCTAATTAGGTCAAGTTTTTGACAACTAAGCTTAGTTGATTCGAAATCATCCCTGCTCATCATCTGGAAGTAAGCTTGCTCTAATAGGAGTTAGCAACGATATGTCAAAAAAGTTGAGTCTGTACAAAAAGAAAATGCAAAAAAGAATCCCTAAAAAATAGCCATTGATGTTCGCTAGCGTCCACAAGGAAGTTTGGATGGCAATCAGTGGTAATAGCTTCAGTAGGATGCCTCAAAAACCACTTTTTATTCCTTGAAGAGAAGGTTCTCGAGCAGCCTTAATTAAAGGGTTTCTCGCCTCTTCTTCTTGTACCATTCCACGTGAAAGCGAATTTATATAACTTACTCTGCAACAAAAAGCGATAGACGCAAGAATAGCTGAAAAAGCAACGAAAGAAACAACAAAATTTTGCTGCATAACAGCTTCAGCGCACGTTTCATCATAAAGGTGATATTTACAATACTGAGTATTGAAGGGCCAAGTAATAGCAAATGGGAAAGCAAAAGAAGCAATACCAACGGCACACAAAATTCCACGGTCTTCAGACATAAATCATCAACTTCTTCATCTTCTTAAGAATTTCCCTAGGCTCTGTCCATTAATCTTATGAAGGATACTTCCTGAGATAGAAAATGCCAGTATCGATCGAAGACCATATTATGCGCATGCTTCAAAACATACGTATCTTCAAGCATCTCATTTACAATACTTCGCGCCTGATTTACAGCAAGTTTCATCGTAAGATGATTTGCGCTGTTGAAAACAAAAAATTTACGTGGATTATCCGCTATTTGATAAGATCTATCTGCAGCCCCCCGTGCATCCTGTGAAAGTAGAGCTGCTGCACTGCCAATGAGAAAAATAGTAGTACTGATTAGTCCTATGCCGTAGGAAATGGCAAGAATAGCACCGAACGCGCTAATTGCAACTGAAGCAACTAAAGCCGCTGTAGCAATGGACTGAGCAACTATTGATCCAGCCTTGATTCCTAGTCGGAGCGACTTGACGTCACTTTTTTCAACGGTCTGCGAAGCCATATTTGCCGCACCTACAGCAAAGCTTCTTAATGTATCTAACACTGGCATAGAGATCCTCCCTCTTTTTTCAGGGGACATAATAGTGAACCAGATCTAAAATTTCAAGGAATTCTAGGTGCCTTGAGGGGAAGGATCCTGGAAGTCTACGTTGCCACTAGGGGGCGTATCTTCAATTGGATTTGGAGGAGGAGGAGGTTCTTTGCGAGCTTTATCCGCATCGCTTTTCACCCTGCCTTTCTTTTCATCAATGCTGAATGTGCCTTTTATAATGTCATCAACATCTTTGCGATCTAGAGTTTCGAACTCCATAAGCATATCGGTCATGAGCTGAACTTTATCGCGGTTGTCTTCGATGATCTTTGTCGCTTCTTTGTGAGCTGCATCTAGGATAGTGCGTACTTCATCATCGATCCGTTTGGCCGTTTCTTCAGAGTAATTCTTTTCGTGTTGAGACATGCCAAGGTATTGTCCTTGCTCAGCTCGTTCATCATAGGCAACAGCACCAAGGGCATCGGTCATCCCCCACTCACAGACCATGCTGCGGACGAGGCGGGTAGCCTGGGAAATATCCATCTGAGCGCCGCTAGAGATATCTCCAACGAAAATCTCTTCAGCCACGCGGCCTCCCATGAGGACGGCGAGCTGGTCGATGACTTCTTTTTTCCAGTAGCTAAGGCGATTCTTCTTAGGCATGAAGTGGGTAGCTCCAAGAGAGAGACCGCGAGGAATAATAGTAACCTTGTCTACGGTATCGCCATGCTCTACGACGAGGCCCACGATGGCGTGGCCCGATTCATGGATAGCGGTTGTCCGTTTTTCATTATTGTCGATCTCGAGCGAGCGGCGCTCTTTACCGTAACGAACTTTATCACAAGCTTCATTCACTTCTGTCTGAGTGACAGCACTGCGCCCGTTTCTAGCAGCGAGAAGAGCTGCTTCATTGAGTATATTGGCAAGATCCGCACCAGATGCACCTGGAGTATTGCGAGCGATTGTCATTAGATCTACAGAAGATTCGAGCTTAATTTTGCGGGCATGGACCTTAAGAATTTCATGGCGGCCTTTGATATCAGGAAGCTCAACGACAATGCGACGGTCAAATCGTCCTGGGCGAAGAAGGGCTTTATCTAGCACGTCGGGACGGTTAGTCGCAGCGATGAGGATAACACCTTCGCTGGTATCAAATCCGTCCATCTCAACGAGAAGTTGGTTCAAGGTCTGCTCTCTCTCATCGTGGCCACCACCTACACCACCACCACGGTGGCGTCCTACGGCATCGATCTCGTCAATGAAGATGATGCAAGGAGCTTGTTTGCGGGCTTGCCCGAAGAGGTCACGAATACGGCTGGCACCCACTCCGACAAACATCTCAACGAAATCAGAACCTGAGATCGAGAAGAAAGGGCGATCTGCTTCCCCGGCTACGGCTTTCGCAATAAGGGTTTTACCTGTACCTGGCGCTCCAATACAGAGGCACCCTTTAGGGATACGCGCTCCAAGAGCTGTGAATTTGGCTGGGTCTTTAAGGAAATCAACGATCTCTGAAAGCTCTTCTTTAGCTTCATCACACCCGGCCACATCTTTGAATGTGACTTTATTGCTGTCTTTGGTAAGTAGACGAGCTGGGGATTTTCCAAATGTCATGGCTCCAGATCCCATCCCTTTCATTTGCTTAGAGAAGACAAAATAGAGCAAGAATACGACAAGCAGTACAGGCAATAGTGTGAGGAGATAGCCAAAATAATTAGGTGAAGGTTCTTCGCTTTTAAAAGTTTTATCTAGCGCTGTAGTGCGGGGCTGGTCAGGAGCTTTGAATTCGCTGCTCTGGTTGGCGGCAAAGCCTTGCCATTCGGAGTTTGCTCCGGCAAACCACTGACTAAAGTTTTCAGGGTCTTGTTTTTCGAGCTGGCGAGTAGAGAGTTCGTTGTTATTGAAGTACCAGATCACTCCAGCGACTTGCTGGCGAGCTTTATCTAGCTGAGCGCTATTGGTGAGTAGCTCTTCAGATATTTGACGATAACGTGTGAGATCCTGCTTGTATGTTCGGACCCCGCGTAGTTGGCTTAAGCGAACGCCATCTTCTACTTGGTTGAGTTCGTCGACCATACCTTGGAGTTGATTGATCGTAGAAGAATATACTTCTGTCCGGTCAGGCAAATTGAAATCACGCGCTTTAAACACAGACTCTTCCATGTCTTTCAGCTGTTGCTTCATCGCCTCATTTCCAATTCCAAGATTAGGGGAGCGGAAACCTGTGATGAGTGTTTTGAGTTCGCTACCATAACGATCGAGTTGGGTAGGAGTGCTCGAAGCCACGCGAAAATTGCTCTTGATCTCTTTCAAAGACATGAGCTGTCTATCTGTTGCAGAGCGAATGACCACTGAGTTGTCACTACCTGGCATATCGTAATTGGAATTAACGACTACATAGCCACGGCTTGGAATAGCGATCCCGGTAAGATTGAGGAACCAATCTGCAGAGCTCTCGACTCCTTCGCGAAGTCCTTTGACGTCTTTTTCTAAAGAGGCCTGCTCTAAAGTCAGCTGGTTGTTAGAGTTGAGTAGTTCTAAAAAGCGATAGCGCGCTTTTGAATCTTCGGAGACGCGATCTTTAAATTTACCGCTAAAGGTGACGAGATTGTCATTGAGAGCCGTTTTTTTGGCGCTGTCTTTATGGACAAGATCGAGGTTCACCAAGTGCTCGACTTGATGACTGAAGGAAACTTTGCCCACTTTATCTTTATTCATGCTCTGGAAAGAGTAGAAAATCAATACTGCAGCGAGAACGATGAGAAGAAATCCTCCTGGAAGGCCTCTTCTCGGCGGCTTGTCTTTATTATCATCACCCATAGTTTTTTTTATAACACACCTTTGGTGTTTTTAAAAGGATAAAAAGATACCCAGTTTTTTGAACTAGACCCGCTATTTTGCAAGCAAAATTTTCAATACCAGGCGGTTAGACCTCAACTAATTCTATCAGATATTCGATTTTATCCGCGATGATTTATGTGGATCTTCACCGAAAGTGGGTAGTCTTCGCCTTTTTTCTCAGTAAAAAAATCTGTAACTAGCTTTTCATTTTTAAAAATAGCAGGCACAAAATCTCGCATAAAGGCAGGTACTTTACTTTTCTGCCATTTTTTGCGGAGATCAGATGAAGCAGGTGCAAGTTGGCATGCCCCTTCGGGGAGAGCAAGAGAAATTTTTCCTTTCCACCAGCTGAGCCACCCCTCTTCCGATGAGGCAGTGCTTCTCATCGTCTGGATCTCCCATTCCCAACCTTCTTGGAGAAACTTTCCGGGCTTCAAGGGGATGCTTTCTCTAAATTGAGGCAGTTTTTTTTTGATCCAAAAAACTTTTTGCCGATCCACAATCAGTTTATGCTCTCCAAAATGTACATGATAGTTAGCCTCGAGAGCTTCCACTGCATTGGTCACCTTCTCTAAAATAGGGCGACTAAAGGAGAAGCTCTTTGAAAGAACATGCTCGATTTCTATCAAGTGAGCCCCTGAGAAGTCCCACATCTTCCCAAATGGCCCTTCCACTGGTAAATAATGACTTGTCTTCTCATCCAGGTAATTCTTTAGAGCTTTTGCTTGCTTTCCAATCGATACTAGGGGACCTGCCACCTCCTTTCCAAATTCTTTTGACAGCTGAGGCAAGATAGACTTTCGCATTCTCGCTCTTAAGTATTTGGTGTCGAAATTGGTTTTGTCTTGGATCGGTTTGAGGCTATTTTCTTTTAAGTATTTCAGGATCTTTTGCTTAGGAGTCTCTAAAAGCGGGCGCCAGATGAGCATCTTCCCCCTAAAAGAAACTGGCTCAATGCCCCTGCAGTTGATGAGGTGCGCACCTTCCAACATCCTCTTAAGGATGGTCTCAATATGGTCACTTTGATGATGGGCGAGCAATAGAGCTTCAAATGCATCATTTGCAAAGAGCTTTTCGAAAAAGGCAAACCTCTCATCGCGCGCGCCATTTTCAGATAGTTTCGGAAATTGACTTCTTTCAAAATGGAATGGAATGTGATGGGACCTAGCCCAATTTTCTAGCTCTTTACATTCTTTTTTGCTCTCTTCCCTCCAGCTATGATCGAAATGGGCAATATGGAAAGGATGCTTAAGGCTCAAAAGGATATGGGCGAGGGTCAGGGAATCGGGACCACCAGAAAATCCTAAAAGAAGGGGTTTTTCAAACTGAGAATATTGTTTTAAAAACTGCTCAATTTCTATTAGCACTTTTCCTACCCGGGTTGTCTTAAAGCTGCAAAAGCCATACAATCAACTTTCCTTAAAAAAAAAGAAGGATACCAATGCCACTACTTTGGCGGTATTTGCTCCGTAATTATCTACGTGTTTTCACATTGTGCACCACAGGCTTTATTGCGGTGCTGCTCGTAACTCGGTTTCAAAGCATAGCCCGCTTTGCCGCAACGGGCGCATCTACTCTATACGTTCTGAAATTCATTTTCTACCAAATTCCCTTCATTCTCCCTCTTGCTATCCCTATTTCCTGTTTAATTTCAGCGATCATCCTTTTCCAACGAATGAGCCGCTCCCATGAATTGACCGCCCTTCGGGTCGCAGGCCTTGGATTGGCTCCAATCGCTTTCCCCCTCCTGGTTTGTGGAGCTCTTATGAGCATGCTCAATTTCACCATCATCTCCGAAGCGGCCCCTAAGTGCCGCGGCCTTTCCAAAGGGCTAGCATACGAAATTGCCGCACTCAACCCACTTTGCCTTCTTCAAAAAGATACCTTGATCAAGCTCAAAAATACATATGTCGATATGAAAGTGCTCAAATCTGGCAAATACGCAGAAGATGTGTGCTTTATCATGCGCAACATTTCCAATCAGAGGCTGGGGCTAATGCTTGCCAAGAAGCTGTATCTTGAAGACCAAAAGATCACAGGAAATGATGTCACCTTCATTTCCAGCATCGATCCTAAAAACGAAGAATGTTTTGATCACTTAATCATCGAAAATCAAAGTGAAATGCAAACACAAGCCGATCAATTGGCCCAATATCTGCGCAGTAGCCAGTGGAATGTGGGGTATGATTCGCTGAATCTAACAGTACTAAGAGCCAAATACTTAGCAGAAAAAGATCACGAAAAAGCACTTCCCGAAATTGCAAGGCGCCTCTCTTTGGGCCTAGCCGCCTTCCTCTTTACCCTTGTTGGAGTCGCTTTTGGGATGGAGACCGCGCGCGATCAAAAACTCAAAGGGACGTTCTGGGCGATTGGCCTGATGGCTTTCTATCTCATCTCTTTTGTTGCCGCTAAATCGATGAAACACGACTGGCTCTACAGTGTTAGCCTCTATTTAATTCCCTTGCCCATCATTTTTGCTCTATGCATTAGAAATTTTAAGAAATTAGCTCAGGGGGTCCTTTGACCAAAATTTGGGAGCGTTACATCCTGCGCGAGCTGTTTAAACTCTTTGCCCTCTTCCTCTTTGGATTCTATTTTCTCTATGTCGTAATCGACTATTCCGCCCATATGCAGGATCTAGCACTGGGTAGCAAGCTCTCCCTTTTAAAAATTATCCAATATTACCTTCTGCAGTTTGTGAAGAGGATGGACATCCTCCTGCCCTTAGCCCTATTAATCAGCTCGATTAAAGTCCTTTGCCAGCTCAATCAAAACAAAGAGCTGCTAGCTTTTCAGTCGGCTGGCCTTAAGCTAAAAAAGCTCGCTTCCCCCCTCTTTTTTGTTGGAGCGCTTCTTGTGGTCATTAATTTGGGTGTCAATCAGTTTGTCGTCCCTTCTTCTCTCAACTTCATTGACAAGTTCCATGACGCCCACTTGCGCCATTCATTCCGCGGCAAGCGGACCGAAGCGCTGCATGTTATGCACCTCGATGATCATTCCAAACTTGTCTACCAGTACTATGACTCAGCTAAGGAAGCCTTTTTTGATGTGATCTGGATCAAAAACCCCGATGATCTATGGCATATGCGTTATCTCAAAGCCGATCCTGAGGACGCTCAAGGTGAGTGGGTCGATCACTTGCAAAAAAAAGGAGATGGCAGCTTTGAAAAAACAGAATCCTATCCCTCTTGGGTTTTTGATGAGTTGCAGTGGAATACTGATACACCTCGCCAAGGATTTATCCCATTTGAAAACCGCTCCATCGAGGACCTATGGAGGATTTACAAGACGGATCCTCTGCTCACCCTATATGAACAACAAGAGGTCATCACACAGATCCTCTTTAAGCTCATCATGCCCTTTCTCTCTCTACTTGTGCTGATTGCCATCATCCCCTTTTGCACCTCATCTTCAAAAAACATCCCTCAATTTCTCACTTTTAGCATTGGGATCTTCTCATTTGTTGCCTTCATCGCCCTGATGGATGCAGCTGTGATCATTGGAGAGAGTGGCACCATTTCTCCTTATATCGCAATTCTATCGCCATTTATTCTTCTTCTCAGTATGTTTGGCTGGAGATATCTAAGGGCCCAATGACCACTACTTCTTTGTCCTCCAGCAATCCCTGGCGATTGCAACTCCTGATGCTGTGGAACATCCTCGGAATCATCCTCTTTGTGAGTCTCTTTTCTACTCCTGTTTGGAATCACATCGACCCCTCCTTTTTTCACTTTTTAAACCAACCCTTAAAAAGCTCGCACACTCTTCGTGCTTTCTGGGCAATGGCCAACCATAGCTTTGCTGATTGGCTGGAAGATTTGTGCATTGTGGGATTTTATATCGCCGCTGTCTACAAAGCCGGCTCGGGGAATCGAACCAAGCGCTCTGCTCAATTGATCTTCTGCATACTTTTTATTGCTTTCACCATTTTACTCATCAATAGAGTCGTCTGCCGCGACCTACTTAAACTGCGAAGATCAAGCCCTACGCTTGTGCTGCATGACTCGGTTTACCTCTCAGATTTTCTCTCTTGGATTCGCGTAAAAGTAGATTCAACGAAAAGCTTCCCCGGCGATCATGGCACAACGGCCCTGATGTTTGCCTGCAGCTACGCCTATTTCGTGCGAGGCAAACTCGGCATCCTCGCGCTTCTCTATGGAGCGTTCTTATGCTTACCTCGCCTGATCGTGGGAGCTCATTGGCCCTCCGACCTTATAGTTGGAAGTGGCTGCATCGTGATTTTCTCCCTTAGCTGGGCCTTTTGCACCCCTCTCGCGGCCAAATGCACTAGCGCTATTGAGAAAACCCTTTTAAAACTAAAAAGAAACAGAAAGTGAAAAATTTGGCTTGCCGATCGCTGCTGAACTAGCGATTGATGAACCCAAAAATATGGCAAAATCGTACCATGCATGGATCGCAACGCTCTCTTTGAGAGATTGATTTTTGTATGTGAGCCAGCCCAAATAGGCTCCCATTGATGACAAATATGGCAAAATATAGGTGTAATAACGCATTTGATCTTCCTTCTCTAGGAGTTGAGCATTTGGTATATGGGCTGCACCAAAGGCGATTGAAGAGAGGATAATGCCTGTCCACGGTCCGTAAGACTCTGCAATCGTTGATTGCAAAAATCCACGAAAAAGAGACTCTTCACCAATGCTCACGGGAAAGGCATAAACAGGAGGATAAGTATTTGGAGACATATGAATATGGAGTTCTTCGCTTTGAGGGAACGCTAACGTCGAAATGATAGAGCCCAGCGTTAAAGCTCCGAGTATTCCGCCCCAAACCTCTGGCTTTTTTAGCACACTTACTTGAAAAGGAGCCCATGCAAGATCGACAAAGCTATCTTGTGGCATCTTATATAAATAGCTAGAGCCTCCATTATAAGCACGGACATCACGATACGCTGAATAGACCCCATAAGACCAAACTGTGCTCAATGCAAGCATATCTCCTTCAAGATACGGCTCAAAAAAAGTAAATTGAGCCAATCCATAACCAACTCCTGAGCTACCCATCAACGCAGAGGCTGTCGTGTAATCTCCAAGATATGCATGTCCAAGTCCAGGAAATAATCCAGATAATCCTACAGAAAGAAAAGTGCTTTTTTTCTGAGTGGAAAGCGCTGGAAGTGAGATATCAACGCCCTCAACAGAATCTAGTGAAGAAGGAATCCTCTCTAGCGTGAAATTTTGCTCAATAGAAGCTATCTCTTCATCTCCATAAAAATGCGCAGTCGAAAGAACCAAAAGAGAAGATATAATTTTTTTATAACTCATATTTTATGCATGCCTCGTGAGATACGTTACTCTGATATGCTCAGGAGAAAAATACTCCGAAACAACCTCTTTCACAGTCTCAATTGAAAATTCCTTACATGAAAAAATGTCTAAGTAGACATCACCATTTTCATCAACAAAGTGACCGGAAATAGAGCTAGTTTCAATCAACTGGACAAGTGAATACCCTCCCTTCTCGGGGTCGTGAGTGGCAAAGTGCTCTAAAAGAGGCTCACCGTATGCTTTCATATCAATGGCCTTTACGAGGTACTTCACAAAGGCAGTGATATTCTCCCCGCTTTTAATCTTAGCTTTGTTACAAGCTTTGCAATCCAAAATCAGATGATATCCCCAATAACTCGACATTTTCCCTCCAAAAATATTACAATGCTGTTAAGTATGCCAAATTCAGAAAAAAACTCCTACCAAAAGCTCTGTGCTCTTTCGAAAGATGGAGCCCTTCTCACCACAATTTCACACATATTGGGCTGGGACCAAGAAACCAAAATGCCTCATGATGCCATCGAGCTACGCTCTGAGCAAAACGAGCTGATTGCCAGCCTCATCCATAAAGAGAAAACAAATCCCGAGTTTGCAAAAACTCTTCGAACACTTATTGACCTTGATACAGGCTCCTTTTTAACGCCAGAGCTCACAAAACAACAGCAGGCCGCCTTGCGAGAATGGCGACGAGATTATCTGCAAGCTGTCAAACTCCCCAACGCCTTTGTCGAAGAATTTGCTAAAGCTACCTCTGCTTCCATCCACGCTTGGCAGAAAGCAAGACCAGAAAACGACTTCAAATCTTTTCAGCCTCACTTGGAAAAAATCATCGATCTCAATCTGCAAAAAGCAGACTATTTAGGGTACAAAGATCACCCCTATGATGCGCTCGCTGATTTTTTTGAGCCCGAGATGACTACTCAGACACTTACGAATGTTTTTGAAAAACTCAAAATCCCCCTAATGGATCTTCTCAAGAAGATCCAAACCAAAGTAGACCCAGACGCCTCGTTCTTGCGGAAAGACTACCCTCACGACAAGCAAATCGCTTTTACTAAGCAACTCCTATCTGACATGGGTTTCCATAAAGGGATTAGCCGCTTGGATGAATCTGCACATCCTATGTGTATTCCCATACATCCGAAAGACATGCGGATGACCACCAGAGTGAGCACTTCCGACGTCCTAAGTAATATCTTATCCTGCGCGCATGAAGGAGGTCATGGACTCTATCACATTCAAGTCCCCGAGGAAACTTTCGGTACTCCCCTTTGCGATGCCGCATCCCTTGCGATCGATGAGAGCCAGTCCAGAACATGGGAGACCTTTATTGCCCGTTCACTCCCCTTCTGGACACACTATTTCCCCCTACTGCAAAAAGCATTCCCAGAGCAACTAGGAAGTATCTCCCTTGAAGCCTTCTACAAAGCCATTAATATCGTAGAACCGTCTATGATCCGAGTAGAAAGCGATGAAGTTTGCTACAATTTACATGTTCTGCTCCGTTTCGAGATCGAAAAAGCCCTCCTAGAGAAAACAATCAAAAGCGCTGACATCCCAGAAATTTGGAATGAAAAAATGCGCGAGTACTTAAGCATCACCCCCAAAGCTCTCTCTGAAGGTTGCATGCAAGATATCCATTGGGCGATGGGAGCTTTCGGCTATTTTCCTACCTATACCCTTGGTAATCTCTACGCTGGTCAGTTTTTCGAAACCTTTTCCAGCGACCATCCAAACTGGAACGAAAAACTCGCAACTGGAGATCTTGCTTTTATCAGAGAATGGCAAAAAGAAAACATTCACCAATTTGGTCGGCAGTACCTGCCAGAAGAGCTCTGCCAAAAAGTATCAGGCCAGTCTTTAAGCGAAAAACCCTACATGGACTACCTCACTAAAAAATACACTGCCCTTTACCACTTGTGATCTTATATACACAAAACGATTCAAGATTTGGCTTTGGTATAAACGAATTACCTTTGCTTTCCCCTAGAGATTTTATTAAGCTAGGTTCATGAAAAAATGGCTTATCCTCCCTCTTATTCTGATCACCCTCTACTTCACATCCAAAGAAAACCTCGACCTCTATAATGAGATCCCTAAAGGTTCAGAAGAAACTGCCTCTATCGCTCCCCTCTTGCAGCAAAAATTCACCTACCTAGGAGAGGGATCGCAAATGATCGCCTTTGCCTCTGAAGATGGGCACCATGTCTTAAAAGTTTTTAAAGCGCGCCACGAAAAACCCTATAAATTCTCTCGCTACCTCCGCTCGCTTGGCACCAAAGATTTTGAGCAGAGCAACCAAAAATGGAAGATCAAGTTTCAAGAGACTTGCCGGCGCTACAAAACGTCCTTTTTTCATCTCAAAGAAGAAACCGGTCTCATTTACCTCCATTTCCAAAAAACCCCCATTCCCTTGCCCGCAACTCTTAAAGGGAAACCGCTCGACTTAAGCCAGTACCCGTTCATCGTCCAGAAACGAGCCATCCTTGCACCCGAATACATCCGAGCTCACCCAGAAGGGATTCACTCGCTGAAAAAACTTTTCAAAACTCGCATTGAAAAAGGATTTAGTGATCCTCGCCAGACCTTAAGTACCAATTATGGCTTCATCGGCAACCAACCCATCCAAATTGATCCTGGGAAAATCGAACCCTTCGAGGGAAACCCCGAGGAAGAAATAAAAAAAATCTGTGATAAAATTGATTCTTGGGCTTTACGCCTTTAGTCTCTTTTGACGCCTAATTTCTGCTTCGTCATAGCGACGCTTTTGCTCCTCAGTTTCTGGGATCACAGAGGGAATTTTCGCCGGCTTTCGATTCTCATCTAGAGCTACAAAAGTAAAATATGCTGAGAAAATGTGTTTTCGGCTTTTAGTCCGATAGTCTTCTGCCAGAACTTTTAGCCCCACTTCCATTGAGGAGTTCCAAGCTCTATTGACAGCGGCTTTGAGAACCAAAATATCTCCGCTAGTGGCCGAAGCCAGAAAGCGGACCGAATCGAGACCAAGCGTGACAGAGACTTTGTTAGAGTGCCGTTTGGCTACGATACAGCAAAGCCAGTCCCCAAGCTCTAGCACCCGCCCCCCAAAGAGAGTTCCATAGGTATTGAGATCGTTGGGAAAGACCAGGGCTGTCTGGTCGTCAATGGCCGATTCATTCACTGGTTTTGGTTCTAACGTCATATTTTTCTATATACTGTAATGACGCTCTTCTTGCCAATAGGAGATACTGATTAATTCGAGATATCCAGATCCAGAAGGATTTCGGAGAAAAAATCACCGCTGGAGCAACCAAGCCGACTATTAATAGTCGACGGATTGCGAAAAGGTGAATTTGGCCCGAAAGACAATAAAGAGAAAGCAACCGAATTAATCAGTGTCTCCAATTAACCAAAAAAAAGAGCCCTGACAAAAGCCAGGACCCTCTGCAAACAAGGAATTGGTAATAAAATTTAACGTTTTGAGAATTGGAAGCGCTTACGAGCTCCAGCAAGACCGTATTTCTTACGCTCGCGCTTACGAGAATCACGGGTAAGATAGCCAAGGTCTTTGAGGTCAGGTCTTTTTGCTTCGTCTTGAAGGACAAGAGCACGGGAAATACCAAGGCGAGTTGCAATTACTTGCCCCTGGATACCGCCACCTTTCACTCGGACAACAAGGTCATAGTTGCCACCAAGATCAAATTTGGCCAGAGGTGCTAGAACGGCACTTCTTTGCAATTCAAGTGTAAAATATTCTTCAAAGTTTCTTCCGTTGATCAGTACTTTCCCAGATCCATTCGGACGAAGTCTTACAGAGGATACAGAGGTTTTACGTCTACCTGTAGCAACAAATTCATTTAATTCTTTCATAGTCTTATACCGTTACGGGGATGGGTTTCTGCGCCTGTTGGTCATGCTCTGGACCTGCAAAAATGCGCAATTTTTTCATTTGCTGTTTTCCAAGACGACTATTGGGCATCATTCCATGTACAGCCTGCCTAATAATATAGTCTGGCTTACGGGCTTTCATTACACTGAATGGGGTCTCACGAAGACCACCCATAGCACCAGTGTAATGGCGATAAATTTTTTGAGCCTCTTTTGCCCCAGTGACGACGATTTTTTCTGCATTGATGATGACAACGCCATCACCACAGTCGACGTGGGGGGTAAAATTGGTTTTATGTTTGCCACGTAAAATTTTTGCTATCTCTGCAGCAAAGCGGCCTAAAGTTTTTCCAGATGCATCAAAAAGGAGCCAATTGCGCTTGGCGATCGCCTCTTCTTTGGTCAGGAGTGTTGAATTTTGTTGCTTAGATTGTGTCATTGCCTAGCTCGATGTAATGTATAGGGCCAAGGATACGTGATTTCTGTTTTTTTTGCCAAGACATTCGTAGAACTTGAAAAAAGAAGCTCCCTGAGAGTAGACTTGGTGGCCGAATCGGAGTATACCACATGCACAAGTTAAAGACTTTTTTTATTCGTACTTATGGCTGCCAGATGAACGAGCTTGACTCTGAGATCATGGTCGGAGCCCTAGAAAAGAGAGGACTCAAGCGGGTCCGAGAAGAAGGAGATGCAGATCTTCTCCTTTATAACACCTGCTCGATCCGAGACTTAGCTGAGCGAAAAGTAATGGGGAAAATTGGCCAATTAGCCCGTAGGCCACAGAAGAGCTCTATTATAGGTGTGACTGGCTGCATGGCCAACGCCAAGAAAGACCGCATTTTCAAAAAACTCCCTAATGTCGATTTTGTTTTAGGAACCAACAACATCACCGATCTCAATACTGTCCTTGACGAAGTAATCGAAACAGGCAGACCGCAACTGCGTACAGACAATAAATTTGAAGAGAATATTAACTATTTGGATGCAGTGCGCGATGATCCAGTCAAAGCACACGTCTCGATCATTCGCGGTTGCGATAAATATTGTACCTACTGCGTTGTCCCCTACACAAGAGGCAAAGAGGTTTCCAGGCCTCCAGAAGATATCGAAGCTGAATGCCGCCAGCTCGCAGCTAAGGGCTACAAAGAAATCACTCTCCTAGGTCAAAACGTCAATAGTTATGGCCTAGATGCCCCAAAGTGGAATGAGCTCTTTCACGACCTACTTTACCGCCTGGACAAGATCGAGGGGATCGAGCGGATCCGCTTTATGACCTCACACCCTTGCGACATCACAAGGAACCTTATGGAGGCCATAAGAGATCTCCCCTCCCTTTGCGAATTTGTCCACTTCCCCATCCAAGCGGGCTCAAGCCGAATTCTACGCAAGATGAATCGCAAGTATTCACTCGAGTCCTATCTCGAAAAGGTCGAGATGCTTCGCGAGATTGTGCCCAATGTAGCTTTTGGGACGGACATCATTGTCGGTTTCCCCACTGAGACAGATGAAGAATTCCAGATGACGTATGACATCTTTAAACAAATCCGCTACAGCGTTGCATTTCTCTTTTCCTATAGCGCTCGCAAAGGAACTCCCGCCTACAGATGGAAGGACGATGTCCCCGAAGCAGTAAAAGATGAAAGGCTCCAACGGCTAATGCAACTTCACAGTGAAATTAGCGGCGAATTGATGCAAGAGTGTATTGGTACTGAAATGGAAGTTCTTGTGGAAAGCCTAAGCAAAACGGGTCAGCTTAAATGCCGGACCCGTTGCTGGAAAAGAGTGATTTTATCCAATAATGTAGAGCTTATCGGGTCGCTACAAAAGGTGAAGATCACCGGCTGCAACCATCAAACGCTCCTTGGGGAGCTTGTAGCCCCCCAATCTCTTAGACTCGCTTAATTCTTGATTAGCTTAGCGATAACTAGACCACCAAGGAACCAGCCTACGACGAGATCAAATATTTCGAGGATGGCCCACCCAGTCGGGAAATGCCACCAATTCCACGCAGGAACAGTTCCTAGTATTGCGACGAGCAGACCAGCGATAGTCACGAACCAAACTCTACCCCAATACTTCATTGCTTTTGCACGCAAAAGCAGGTAAGTGATGAGACCAGCGCCGATGATTTGTGTGATGATTCCACAAATCATATTGCGCGTCATATTCGTGAAATCAACTCCTCTCTGTACATTGACAAAGATAAATGGCGAATTAGATTTTTCTGCGCTCTCTACAGCATCCCAAGAAGGGATCACATATATGCCATCTTCTGGGGCATATTTAGTGATGCATGAGGTTACTTCAGAATCATCGGCAAAATGATGGATACTTGCTTTGTGCATCGGAAGCAACATCCAAGATATCATGACCCATAAAAAAACGATGACTCCTCCAACAATAGAGCATCGTATGAGTGGTTTCCACATAGGGTTTCTCCTGTTTTGTGTTCAATGAAAGAATACCTATATATCTAAAAAGTTGGATTCTAATCAAGGAGAGAAGAAAATTCTTCTTCGGAGAGAATTTTAACGCCGAGTTCTTTGGCCTTCATGAATTTGGATCCTGGCTCGCCGCCAACTAGGACGAAATCGGTTTTTTTGCTGACAGAACCACTAACTTTACCACCGCGCTGTTTGATGAGACTAGCAGCTTCTGATCTCGAGAAATTTTCTAAAGAGCCTGTCAGAACAAAAGTTTTTCCCGAGAAAGGATGCCCTTTTTGCGCTTGGATTTTTTCCGGCTTTACCCCTAAGTGCAAGAGACGGTGGATCTCTTTAAGATTTTCTGGGTTCTGGAAATAGGTGACGACCGACTCAGCCACTTTTTCTCCGACTCCATCGATTTCAATAAGCTCTTCTTGGGTCATGGAAGCTAAGTCATCCATATTACCTGCATGATTAGCTAAGAGATCGGCAATGCCCCCGCCAACGTATGGGATGCCCAGGCTCATGAGTAGGCGTGGCAGCGTGGTCTTGCGGGATGTGTCAATACTCTCTAAAAGATTTTCGACCGATTTTTCTTTAAAGCCATCTAGAAGAGCAACTTCTTCACCTGTTAGGGCAAAAATATCAGCAATGCTTTTGACAAGGCCCTTCTCTACTAGTTGTTGGACAACTTTGGGCCCCATGTGCTCAATGTCCATAGCGTCTTTGCTTGCAAAGTAGGAAATGCGACGCTGGACTTGATCGCCACAGTTGCGATTAGAGCAGCGGATGGCAACTTCCCCTTCTTTGTGGATGACGGGGCTCCCACAGATAGGACAGTGATCGGGCATAATCCAAGGACTGGTGTTTTGAGGTCTTTTTTCTGAGATCACTTTGACAACTTTGGGGATCACATCTCCCCCCTTTTCGATGATGACGGTGTCGCCTGTGCGTATGTCTTTGCGCTCAATCTCTTCTTGGTTATGAAGAGTTGCCCTTGAGATGGTGCTACCAGCTAGAAGTACCGGCTCAAGCTCTGCCACGGGCGTTAAAACGCCGGTACGCCCCACTTGAACGGTGATCTCTCGAATTTCAGTCGTCGCCTGCTCTGGAGCAAATTTGTAGGCCACCGCCCACCTAGGGCTTTTCCCTGTTGATCCCAGCTCTTCTCTTAAAAGGAAATCATCGACTTTGATGACGACTCCATCGATGTCAAATCCAAGATGCTTGCGCTCCTTGTCGACACTATCTGCAAAAGCAAGAACGTCGCTTGCGTTTTTTGTTTTGAGCCGGTGGCGTTTTGCAAAGCTTGGAAGACCTGCCTTTTCTAAAAATTGATGGCAAGCAAATTGGCTTTTAATCGAGTGATTGGACTCTTCTGCGATCCCATAAAAGACGATACTCAAATGCCGTTTTTGCACTTCTTTGGGATCAAGCAATTTTAAGGAACCTGCCGTAGCATTTCGCGGATTGGCCCAAAGTTCTTCGCCTGCATCTTCCTTTTGCTGATTGGACTCGCGAAACGATTTGTGTGCCATAAACACCTCGCCGCGAACCTCAAGCACATCGGGAGGATTATCGAGACTTAAACGCAAGGGCAAGGATCGGACGGTTTTGAGATTGGCCGTGACCTCGTCCCCTTTTTTTCCATCTCCCCTTGTAAGAGCACGCACATAAATCCCTTTTTCATAGCGAGCCGTTACGGCAACGCCATCCATTTTAAGTTCTGTGCAAAACTCTATATCATCTCTTTCTGTCCATTTATAGATCCTCTTGACAAAGTCTTCTAACTCTTCTTTGGAATAGGTGTTGGCAAGGGAAAGCATGGGAACTGAGTGGGCTACTTGGCGAAAACCAGAGGCCACCATTTCTCCTACCCGCTGGGAAGGCGAAGTAGGGGTAATCCACTCCGGTTGCTCTTTTTCGATCGCCTCCAACTCTTTAACGAGCAGGTCATAATCATAATCGGGGATGATCGGATTCGCATCGAGATAATATGCCCGGTCATGCTTATGGATCTCTTCAATCAGTTCAAAGTACTTTTTCTTATTCATCGAGAGCAAAAACATGGGTAGATAATGGCCTTAGTATAGCACAATCTTCTATTTCAGCGCTATCGCTACAAAATACAAGATGCGCGCGCTCAGGGAGGGCGATTTCTTGCGGATTAGGGAGAAAGTTATGGGCAAAAAGAAAGGATTTGCACTGGTAGGCAAGGACGCCATTTTCTGTTTCCAGCCAAGCAAAGGCCTCTTTGTTAAAAGGAATTTCGCTTTCAATATAAAACTGATTAAGGGTCGCTACCATTTCTTGGAGCTTTTGATGGCTTGGGTCTTCTAAAAGATCCCAATGGATCTCTTCTTTGAGGTTCCATTCAGTTTTTTGCCCAAGTTCTCCTCCCATGAAGAGGAGTTTTTTTCCTGGAAAGCACATAAAAAAACTCAAGAGCAAACGAAGGTTTTGCATCTTCTCTTTCTCGTTTCCAGGCATTTTGGCAAGAAGACTCTTTTTTTCGTGCACAACCTCATCATGTGACAATACAAGGATATAGTTTTCGTTGAACGCATACTCTTTGATGAAACAATACTGAGAAAAGTTCTTCTCTCTTTCTGCGAAATCCATTGCGAAGAAGCTTAGAGTATCGTTCATCCACCCCATATTCCATTTCAGATCGAACCCTAAGCCCCCTTCCTCGACCGCTTTTGTGACCCCTGGAAAGGCTGATGCTTCTTCTGCAATCATCAGACAGCCTGGAAAGCGCTTGTGAATGATCGAGTTTAAGTGCTTAATAAATTCTACCGCTTCGAGATTGATGTTTGTTCCCATGTGATTGGGAATCCACTCTCCTTCCTCTCTGCCATAATCGAGGTAGAGCATCGAACTTACCGCATCAACGCGTAAACCATCGACATGCATCTTCTCAAGCCAAAAAAGAGCGCTAGCGATGAGAAAATTGGAAACTTCCCATCTTCCATAATTGAAAATATGGGTATCCCAGTGGGGATGAAAACCCTGGCGGGGATCCATGTGCTCATATAGATAGGTCCCATCAAATTTTGCGATCGAATGGCTGTCCGAGGGGAAATGAGCGGGGACCCAATCGAGGATCACTCCAATTTGGTGCTCGTGCAGAAAGTTCACAAAATACTGGAAATCTTCTGGAGTCCCAAAGCGGCTTGTAGGAGCAAAATAACCAGTCACTTGGTAACCCCAAGATTCATCGAGGGGATGTTCACATATGCCAATGAGCTCAACATGGGTGTAATGCATCTTTTGGCAATATGAAACCAGACGCCCTGCTAGGTCGCGATAGTTTGAAAAGTGACCTTCAGATTTTTGCCAAGATCCTAGATGCACCTCATAAATACTTACAGGAGTGTTTGCCCCTCGATACTTCCCTCTATCTTGAAGCCACTTCTCGTCACTCCAAGAAAATTTACTGACATCAAAAACGATCGAAGAATTTTTCGGACGCATTTCAGAATAGTGGGCAATCGGATCCGTTTTGATGAGCCGCCCGCCTTGGCTTGTCATGATTTCGTATTTGTATTTTTCCCCTGCAGAAAGTCCGGGGAAAAAAATTTCCCAAACACCCGTTGCCCCAATACGGCGCATCGGGGTAACAAGCCCATCCCATTTATTGAAATCTCCAATCAGCGAGACGGATACGGCATTGGGCGCCCACACAGAAAATTGAATGCCCTCTACCCCTTGATGTATTTTGGGTGTCGATCCTAAAAGGTCATAGAGCTCGTAGTGCAGCCCCTGACTTAAGAGATGGACATCCAGCTCGCCAATTGTTTTGTCAAAAGCGTAAGGGTCGTGAAAAGCTCTGCCACTTGGGTCCATTATGAGGTAATCAGTTGGACTCACATCCAGGGAGACCTCGAATTCAAAAAGTCCGATATCGTGGATTTTTTTTGCTTGAACAGACTTGCCACAAACTTCGAGCTGGCAGTCCACTGATCCCGGCCGCCAAATTCGGATGATTTTTTTGGTATTATCCACCATCTTTAGCCCCAGAAAACTATGGGGATCGCTGGATTGCCGATTGGAAAGAAGGTCGAAAGTGTTGTCTTGCATCGCTACCTCAATACCTATATACTAGCGCAAATTGTATGAAGCAAGCAAAACCCAAACGAGTCCTTTCTGTTTTCCTGCTCACCATGATCAACGTGGCGACCATCGGCAGTGTAAAAAACTGGCCGGTGACGGCCGAATATGGTCTTGCATCCGTATTTTTTTTCATTCTCGCTACCCTGCTCTTCTTCATTCCAACCTCCCTAGTATCTGCGGAACTTGCCACCGGGTGGCCTAAAACTGGAGGCGTTTTTGCTTGGGTCAAAGAAGCCTTTGGGCACAAAACGGGCTTTTTAGCCGCTTGGCTCCTCTGGATGCAAAACATTGTGTGGTATCCAACAGCCCTCTCTTTCATCGCCGCCACAATCGCCTACATTTTCAATCCTGAGCTGGCCAAAAACAACATTTATACTTTTTTTACTATCCTGGTCGTATTCTGGGTGACAACCCTCGTCAATTTTAAAGGAATGCGCACATCAGGCTGGATTTCAAGTCTTGGCATGATTCTGGGAACATTTCTCCCGGGGCTTATAATCATTTTGCTCGGCTGCATCTGGTATTTTAGCGGACAACCAACAGAAATTGCCTTCACATGGAACAATCTCATCCCCGACATGAGTAGCATCGGACAGCTCGTCCTCTTTACTGGAGTACTCATCAGTCTCGCTGGAATGGAGATGTCGGCAGTGCATGCACGCGATGTTGAAAATCCAAAGCGTGATTTTCCTAAAGCCATCCTATTTTCAGCCCTCATTATCTTAGGACTCTCTATCCCTGGAGTACTAGCAATTGCTATCGTAGTCCCGCAAAAAGACATCAGCTTGCTTGCCGGATCGCTCCAAGCGATTGCCATTTTCTTTGATAAGTATAACCTGCGTTCCTTTGTCCCTCTGATGGCGTTTTTGATTACATTGGGAACCGTAGCATCCGTTAGTACCTGGACCGTCGGTCCGATCAAAGGACTGCTTGCCGCTGCACAATCGGGAGACCTCCCCCCCCTATTTCGCAAGCTGAATAAAAACTCAATGCCCGTTCCCCTGCTCATACTACAGGCAATCGTCGTGAGCTTTTTATCGATGATCTTTATTTTCTTGCCCAACTTAAATGAAGCCTTTTGGATGCTTGTGGCCATGGTCTCAGAGCTGTATCTACTCATGTATCTGCTCATGTTTGCAGCAGCTATTCGCCTCCGCTACACACACGCGAAGGTCGAGCGCCCCTACAAGATTCCTGGCGGTAATTTAGGAATGTGGTGCATCGCTGGCCTTGGCATTATCAGCTCTGCCTTCACCATGGTCATTGGGATATTGCCCCCTGATCACATCACAGTCACTAATCGATCGACCTATGTCTTCATTATGATTGGCGGGATTATCCTTTTCTCCCTTGGCCCCTCGATCATTCTCCTGTTCCAGAAAAAGAGCTGGAAAACTACATAAAATTTCACTAGAGTAAACTTTCAAAGACAATTGAGGTGGATTCTATGATTATAAAAAAACTTGCATGCTTGATCGCAACCCTATTTTCTCTTCCTTTATTGGCAGGTCTCGGAAACGCCTACATCGCAAACAGTTTATCCAATGATGTGAGTGTTGTAGATACGGCCACAAATACAGTCATTGGTACCATAGGGGTAGGAGGAAGTCCTACAGATGTGACCCTCACTCCTGATGGTACTAAAGCCTATGTCCCCAACTTTGATGACAATACTGTCAGTGTCATAGACACCAGCTCCAACTTTGTGATTGCGATCATCGGTGTTGGAGAGGAACCTGATGGAGCCACCACAACTCCTGATGGAAAACAGGTCTACATTGCAAACGGGATGTCAGAAAACATCAGCATCATCGATACAGCCACAGATGCTGTTGTAGGGACCATTGCTGTTGGAGAGGGCCCTCAAGATGTAGATTTCACGCCCGATGGAAAAAAAGCCTATGTGGCCAACTTTGTCACCAATAACGTCAGCGTCATCGATACAAGCACTGCAACTGTCATTGCCACCATCACGGCAGGTACGGGTCCCGAATATGTGACCGTCAGCCCCGATGGAACAAGAGCTTATGTCTCAAATGACGGGACCGCTGACGTTTTTGTCATCGATACAAATACCGATACAGTGCTGACAACAATTAGTGTTGGTACATCTCCAAGAGATATTGCATTTACATTAGACGGCAAGAAAGCCTATGTTACCAATTTTGGCGATAGCAACGTCAGCATCATCGATACGAGCACAAACATGGTGATCGGCACCATCATGGTGGGTACAATGCCTCTTGGTGTTACTCTCTCACCAGATGGCACAAAGCTCTACGTAATGAATTTTACTCCAGATACCTTTAGCGTGATCAATACTCAGACAGATACAGTCATAGACTCTGGCAGCTCCCCCACCTCTCCAATCGCAATTGCCTTTAGCTTTGCAAGACTTTCCTCAAGAGCTCAGGCCAAAAAAGATGAGTTTTTAACACAGACAGAACTATTCAATTTCCTCTCCTGGACGCCCGCTCCGATCGTTCCCGCAACGTATGAAATCTTTCGAGGTGTAAATGCTACAGAGTTCATTGGAAGCGTCCCTGGAAACACTACAGAATTCATCGATCACAATCGCGTGAAAGGTGAGTTCAACAGCTACTTCATTTTTGGGAAAAGTGCAGATGGTGCCATCCTCAGTATAGGAAGAGCAGCAGCTAAGACCGAGTGAACCTGTCTAGATAGAGCGTTTGGCCAGAGCTTAAGGAAACCGCACCTCTTGCACTCTCTCCCCTCTGGCGCAGACTCTTGCGGATACGAAACGTTTTCAACCCCTTCTTCAAAGACAGCTTTATCTCACGGGTTGTTTTTGGGCGGATGATCACTTTCTTAAGTTGTTTTTTCGACCATTCAATATCAAGCTCATCACCCTCCGGGGTTTCTAGACGGATAAAACGTCCCGCGTGAAATTCTTTCGGCAAATTGGGCAAAAAGTGCCATGCATTTTTTTCCACCTGAAAAAAAAGATCCTCGATCTGACGCGCGCCCTCATGTATCAGACCAATTGGGCAAAGATTTTTGGGTGGATCAAAATCGGGAATCAGCCCTAGATAATTTTCATCCTTAAACCGAGGACAAAACATCCCCTGAAATCCAGCTCTAAAAAATAGATCCAAACACCCTTCTTCCAAAAGATTCATCGTACCAACTGCTTTGCTTGGAAGTACAACCTCTGGAATCAACTGAGAAAGGCGATACCAAAGAGGGAAAATTTCGGTCATATCCCCTCTTCTTTGGACCATCTCGAAGTCTTGTTTCTTATTGCACCCCATAAAGAGGCGCGCGCCTTTAGATGGAAGAGAATGTTTTTCTAAAAATTCAAGCGGTAGCTCTTTTCCAGAAAGGAGAAGCTTCCCCTTTTCGAGATCGAGCATCACGGTGAATTTGCGCGCTAGCGGCTCAATATCAATCTCTTTTGTTTTGCCGCATTTAAGATCCCGAAGAAAAATCTTCGTCGGAAAAACCTGCGCTTCCCAAGTCGTATAAGGGATAAGACAGCGAATTCCTGGCTTATGGGAAAAAGGGCGAAATTTATTCGTTATTTGGATACGCATCCGATCAATCCTTCTGGTGTGTTTTCCACTAGATGTACCTGCACAATCTCATTGGGTTTCAGCCCTTCTTCTGGGACCTGGACCTGCAAAAAGTTCTCTGTATGACCCGTGTTACCATTTTCCATGAGAACGGGCATCACTCTTCCTACATAGCGCTCTCTTAAGGAATAGGCAATTTGCTCAGATAGTCGTAATACTTTCTGCTTACGATCTGACTTCACGGTATCAGAGATCTGATTGGGATACAGAGCTGCCCTTGTCCTATCTCGCGGACTATAGGGAAACATATGGACCTTGGCAAACTCTACTTGCCCCATCAAATCAAGTGTATCTGCAAAATCGGCATCCGTCTCACCAGGGAACCCAACAATCACATCTGTCGTAAAAGTAAAATCTTTAGAAGCGCCCTTGCACTTTTCAATCGCTTCCACAAACATTTGGCGCGTGTATTTTCGATTCATCTTTTTCAAAATAGCATTCGATCCCGACTGCAAGACGATATGCATACTGTGACAGGTGGTTTTCCCATTGATCACGGCATCTAATAGGGCGTCATCAATTTCATCAGGATCAATAGAAGAGATGCGAAGCCGTTCTAATCCCTTCACTAGGTCAATGGCTTTAACAAGCTCTGCAAGTGTTTTGCCGTTCCCGTCAAAGTCACCTACATTCACGCCAGTGATCACCACCTCCTTATAGCCATTCTCTACAAGAGTTGCCACCTCCCTAAGGATGGCATCAAAATCACGAGAACGAGAACGGCCCCGCACATAGGGAATGATACAATAGGTGCAAAAGGAGTTACATCCATCCTGCACCTTTACAAAAGCCCTTGTATGCCCACCAAACTGATCAATCGCAAACTCTGGCCACTCTTCTTCTGGCATCACTTGGGCTAGCAGGTTCTCTTTAGTTTTATTAGCTACAACCTCATCCACCTCTTCCATAGAAGAAAGTTCCTTGGGAAGTCGATCGGCCAAACATCCCGTAACAACCACCTTAGCTCCTGGGTGGAACTTTCTCAGCTTACGAATTTGATGCCGAGACGATTTATCGGCTCCTTCAGTAACCGTGCAGGTGTTGACAATACAAATATCTGCGGCATCATCTGCTTTTGCTTCTTCATAACCCATCGCTCGCAATTGTTTTTCGTACGCTGCAGACTCATATTGATTGGTCCGACAACCGAGGGTAGAAACCTTATATTTTTTAATCTTTTTCATAGAGAGAATGATACCACAAACACTTGCCATTTTCAAGGAAAGCTCACAGCAAATATGCAAAAAATTAGTCCAATCTCTAAAGAATCTTAAAAAATCGATTGGCGTAAATTAACAGCCTCCGCTACAATAACAGACATTCTGAAACCCACTGGAGGTAACAATGCAAGTTTCAACTGTAAGAGCTGATGATACAGCAACAACTGCTGCAGCAAGCAAGCCTGAACTATTCGAAGGCCACTATGTTCAAGATGGTAAAGTAGTAAGAACTTGGGGCGAAGCAATGTTTCGCACTAGCATTTCTTCTCTTCAAGAAAAATATGATGCTGCTAATGCATCAACTAATAAAGAAGAAGGGTACTCTCTAATGACTCCTTTCAACTTTGTTGGTGGAATCTTCTCTAGCGTTTTTGCTTTCCTAGGCACAATGGTTAGCTCTATCCTCGGTATCTGCGGATACGGTGGAGAAGAAGCTGCTGTTGAAGCAGGAAAAGAGCAACCAAACGACGCTAAAAAAGCATAACGCTTTTTTACTAATTGGTTTGGTAACGCTTCTCGCTTTCTAAGCGAGGAGCGTTTTTTTTTACCAAAATATCCCGAAACACAGGAAAGCTATACCCAAACCAATTCAAAACTTGGGTTTGAACAAGGAGACTCCTCAAATTTTTCATCAGTGAAGGGGCCTGTTTCGAGCTGAAATTTGCGAGTTAAATCCAAAAAAGTTCTATCCAGGCCAAGAAGCCGCAACCGATTTTTGATAAAATCATGGTTCTCTTGGTTGTTTTTGGAGTTTTTCTTATAGAGATTGAGGTTTTTTGCCTATTAAACCCACCGCTCCCTCAACCGAGTAACAGGCCGG
>Ga0209986_10001074_pt1 | contig 26558 bp, 23 predicted proteins | sample BlataG_FD_183168 | JGI IMG/M metagenome (GOLD analysis project Ga0209986, IMG submission 183168) | Deep subsurface microbial communities from Black Sea to uncover new lineages of life (NeLLi) - Black_00105 metaG (SPAdes) (version 2) | ecosystem: Environmental > Aquatic > Marine > Oceanic >... | reverse complement strand
AGATCAAGTCACAGGAAATAACGATTGCCAAGCTTTCAAAGAATTCCTCCAACTCAGGCAAAAGGCCTTCATCTGACGATATCACAAAACCCAAATCCAAAAACAAAGACGGCAACAAGCGTAAAATCGGGGGACAGCCCGGCCACCCAAGGCACGAGCGACCCCTATTTCCCGAAGAGCTCATAAATGACTTTCATGACCATGAATTGGATCGTTGTCCCATATGTAACGGAAACGTCATATTTGTTGACGCAGAACCCCGAATAATTCAACAAGTCGAGCTAAAAGAGGTGATTATTACAACTAAGGAAAATGGGGACAAATTTTGGACATGGGTTTTTAAAGCCGAGCTTTATGTGTTATTCAGAATCGACAAATCACGAGGATCAGAAGTGCTGATCGACGTTTTAGGCAAAGAGTTCAACGGGGTTTTGGGTTGCGACTACTTCTCCGCTTACCGAAAGTATATGAAGAATTTCGATGTCTCAATTCAGTTTTGTATAGCCCATCTGATACGGGACATAAAATTTTTGGCCGGCCTGCCGGATGCAGAAACAAAAGCTTATGGCCAGAAACTGCTTCAAAACGTTAAAGACATGTTTAAGATTATCCATGAAAGAGAAAACTTGACGCAGGAACAATTCAACACGTCCCTTGAACAAGCCAAGGGAAAAATCATAACTGTAGCTATAGAAGACGCTCCAAGCTACATAGATGAAAATGGTAAGGAAGAAAAAAGGGAAGCTCAGAATATGGCAAACCGGTTTCGCAAACATGGCAAAGAATACTTCACATTCATCACAACGCCCGGCATAGGGCCAACCAATAACCTTGCGGAACAAGCAATACGTTTTGTGGTTATAGACCGCCACATAACACAAGGCACCCGGAGCATTAAGGGCAGAAAGGCAAGCGAAAGATTATGGACCGTGATAGCGACATGTTCACTGCAAGGGCGGTCAGCTTTCGATTTCATACTAAAGGCGGTGACATCCTGCTTCAACGGGCAATCCCCACCCTCCTTGTTACCTGAACCCGCTGATACCAGCTAACGTTTGTTTTACTATTGATAGATAACTTGTCCCGTTGGGCAAGTAATAGGGGACGTCCATTGGATTATAGGTTTACAATTTAGTAAATCTTTCTCTAACACCCATCAACTCTCCATTTTCTTCCAGGTCGGGGGTTCCGCTCAACTCGGCATTGTGCATCGGAAAGGATAATGTAGTTAATGGGAAAACAAACACGCAAGAGAGGATTTAAGGTATCTAAGAAAAAAAAGAATAAGCCTTCCAAATTGAAAAATAAAAATATTGAAACTGATAAAATAACTCAAACAAAGTACCATCATCTAAATATGAAGGTGCAGGATATGATTAGAGCGCTGGGGCTGGATTCAGAACAGATTGATTTTATTGACAACCCTGATGAAATCAAAATGTCCGCTGTGATCCTAAAATTGGCTGAACCATATATCAAAATGTATTGGGGAAATGAAATTCGGGTTCGTGGAATAATCTCTTTAGCAATTATAGTATGGAACATGACGTTTTTGCCTCAGAAAGAACAAATTGAACTTCAAGAAAAGTGGATAGAGGATGTCCTACCCAACGATTGTGATGCCCAAGATGTGGCTACAATGCTTCGTGTCTTTGAAAATTTACAAGAAAGACAAAGGGATCTATTCCCAAATATTAGAACCTTTATTATGGGACATGACCTAAGGTTAGATAGCGAAAATATACATTTGGATATATCATCTGCTCCATTACGTAAGAAAAAATAGGCTTATCGACTAAAATTAAATAAGAATGCCCAACAAGGCGGTTGCACCTGATCGCAGGGGCCGGCTCGTTTAGAAATTTTTTGGGATTAAGCAAAACCTTGGGCTTTAGTCAGCTTTGCGGAAGCCCCTGCGCCAGGTGAACCGCAGCGTTCGGCGGCAGGTCGAAAACAGGAGAATGCAATGGAGAGGGACGGTAATAGGGGACGCCCGGAAAGCGCCGGGATAAACCGGCATAGAGTAGGGGATGAAAGAGCCCTACATGAAAGGAATAGCTGAACCATCATGGCCCCGAGTCATGCGCGGGCAGCCGTGAGGCCGCACGTGAAGGGTTGACAGGGGGAAGCGCAGGCCAGCCATTGAGCTCCGAAATCACCCTTCCGGGGTGCCGACCTCGTTGGACGGTAGGGAAGGCAACACAGTGTGCGGCGTTATGCAGCGAGTCGTCCACTGGCCCCGCGGAGTCAGAGACCCTGAGCATGCGTGGAAGCTCTGTGCACGAGAACCGGGAGATCCCGCGAACTGGCCTTGTCTGGTGGCACAGCGAGGTCCGCGCCGTGAATCTAAGGAGTACGACGGCGATGAACGGTTGCGGGAAGTCGGACAGCCCAATAGTACCTGTGAAACTTTTGAACAAGGGCTGCGGTGCGCTGTGGTCTGCGGAGAAGGTGGAGGAAAGGGGGCTGACCAAGGGGAATCTGTTCAGTGAAACAAGTTCCGGACGCAGAGCCGGGAAAGGGACGGACATGGTGAACCCTAAACGGGCACGAAGCGGGAAACTGTGGATACAGCCAAGGGTATCACCTACATTCGGCCTTTGACTTGTAAAGTGCGCTGATCAGATACGGCAAGCAGTCTGTTGGGAAGGGGCCAATTCCTGCATAGCAGCGTTTGCGCGTTACTACCCGAGGTAGGAGCCGGATGAGGTAGTTCCTCATGTCCGTGAAGCGGTGAAGCGGGACGCCCTTAAGATTTTAAGTTGACAAGTGGAGGATGGTCAGAAGTAAGAAAGTATGGCTTGAAAGGTCAGGGGCACATTAAGAGTGATGAAAGGATATCGGGGGAATCTGATTTTGTAGCCGATGTACTTTCCAATGCCAATGAGAAATTTGACCGGAAATACGAGTTAAAGCGTCTCGGTTATGATATAGACCGGATTGCAGCGAGAGTGGCTGAAATTTACGAAATAGGGGTAGATGATATTTACTTGAAAGGCAAACAGCAAAAAAGGGTTAAAGCCAGGAGTCTTTTTTGTTTTTGGGCCGTTCGCGAATTGGGAATTTCACTTACTGAATTAGCCAGGCGTTTGGGGAGCCAACCGGGACGTCCGTAAATAAGTAAATAACTCCTAAAAGCTAGCACCAGAAGGCGGTCGAGGAATTTTTCTTGGCCGCCTTTTGCTTTTTTGGGGTGGTGGGCGGGGATATCAAATGAGTCCGTCTGCCTTGCCATAGCCTTAGGGAAGGCAAAAGTACGCAGACTCCACCGCTTTTCAATAGTGGTATCGGCAGGCGAGAATGCGGATTTTGTCTTCTTTAACCTGATAGATCAGACGGTGTTCCTTGTCGATACGACGGGACCAGCAGCCGGACAGTTCATGCTTTAACGGTTCGGGTTTGCCGGTGCCGACAAACGGATCTCGCTGAACATCTTTGATCAATTTGATGATACGAAGGGCCTTTTTGCGGTCTTTTTCCACCCACCAGGCAAGGTCTTCAAATCCGGCCGGATCAAACTCCAAGCTTTTTGCACGCTTCGTCAAAAGGGATGCCTTTCTTGCGGTTTTTAGCGTCCAACAATCGTTTTTTCATCGCTTCGCTCTTGAGAAGATAGGCGGTCTCCTTCTCGGACTGGATCTCTTGCCAAAGATCAATGGGCACAATGACCCCGGTAATATTGTTGTTCTCATCGGCGATGTATTGAATCTGACCCATGATGGCGCCTCCTGTTGCCGAATTTAAACGCGTTGTTCGGCGACGTTTTCGTTGGTGATCAGATTAAAAATCTTTTTTTTGGTCAACATCGAGTCGATCACTCGGATTAGTGCTGTTTTGTCATCGTCTTCAAGGGAATCAATCAACTTAACCCGCTCCAGAAGATTTTTGTCCTCAATGCGCACTTCTTTAAAATCCTCATCCGTGTCGCTGACCAGGTAGTCGATGGTAACATCAAAGACCGTTGCCAGCTTTTGAACCACGTCCAGGGACGGGTTATATTTGCCGGTCTCAATGCGGTTGATATGCGACAAGTGCGAGCCGATCTGCTCTGCAAGCTGTGTTTGCGACCAGCCGTCTTTTTCTTCTTAGTCGTTTTATGTTATCTGCCAAACTCATTGATCAGCCTACTGCTTTTGTTTTAGATAAATAATAAAAAATAACACAATTAGCTTAATATGACAAAAAATATCAAATATTAACAAATAAATCGATAATAAAAAATTATCTGTCATTAATAGGTAATGGTCAAGCTCAATAGATGCTCCTAATTCACCAGCAGATTTGATAGATCTTTGAAACTCAAAGGAAATAGCAACGTTCGCCGGGACAATGTGGTGAAAGCAAAATAGCCGAAAGACCCTACAGTTCAATTTGTTAGAAAATTAGGTGGTGGATTGGGGCCATCAATACTGGACTGGTTGCAAAAAACAGCGACTGCGTTTATGGTAGCGGCAATCTGAAAATCCAAAGGAGGACAGGAAACGATGCAGGAAGAGGTTCAAGCGGTGATCGACAAGATACGGCCCATGCTACAGGCTGACGGCGGGGATGTGGAACTGGTAAGCGTTGATAACGGGGTGGTAAAGGTTCGTCTTCAGGGGGCGTGCAGGGGCTGTCCCATGTCTCAGATGACTTTGAAAAACGGAATCGAGAAATTCCTCAAAAAAGAAGTTCCGGAAGTAGACCGTGTGGAAGGGGTCGACTAGAAGGACCACTTTACTATGGACGCTCCCCAGGTTAGGCCAGCTCCAAATGTCACCAGAAGGACATAGTCGCCCTGTTTTAGCAAGCCTTCTCGGTTGGCCTCGTCCAGGGCAATCGGTATTGTGGCGGAAGAGGTATTGCCGTACTTTTCAATATTCGTATAGACCCGTTCCATGGGAATCGTCAGCCTTTCAGCCACAGCCCGGATGATTCTGAGGTTGGCCTGATGCGGGACCAATAATTTGATGTCATTACAGGAGAGCCCATTGTGTTCCATGGCCGCGGCGGCAATGTCAGCCAGACACGTAACCGCCTTTTTGAAAAGCCGATTTCCTTCCATTCTTAAAGAAAACGGCTTCCCTTCTATCGTATCCAGGATTTCGGGAATCTTGGACCTCTCGTCATAGGAGTAAAGGAGGTTCCAGAAATTCCCGTCCGACTGTAGATGGGTTGAAAGAATCCCATCGTCGTTGGTACTGGGCGTGAGAACCACGGCGCCGGCCCCGTCGCCCAACAAGACGCAGGTGCTTCGATCTTCCCAATTTGTGATGGACGAAAGACGTTCGGCGCCAATGACCAGGGCGTTCTTGCAGGTTCCGGTGGCAATGGCGTTATCCGCGACAGAGAGTCCGTAAAGGAAACCCGAACATCCGGCAGACACGTCAAAGGCCACGGCTTTGCCGGCGTTGAGCGCCTTTTGCACAAAACACGCGGCAGATGGGAATTGACGATCCGGTGTCACCGTGCCTACAACAATCATATCAAGGTCTCCAGGCAGAATGCCCCCCATTTCCAGGGCCTTCAGTGACGCCGCAGTGGCCAATTCCGAGGTGTTTTCACCTCGTCCGTTTGTGGAAATGCGTCGCTCCTTGATTCCTGTACGCCGTATTATCCAGTCGTCGCTTGTGTCCACAATTGCCTCCAGGTCCTTATTCGTAAGGATCCTCTTTGGAGTAGTGGAACCTGTGCCAACGATACGTGCTCTTATCATGATGAATGCTACCTCTTGTTTTGCTGAGATTGATGAAGCTTTGACGGTTTTTTTACCACGAAAAAGATGAAGTGTCATGTTTTTTCCGCCATAGAAAACAGCGAACAGATTCTATAACAAGATTTTTGGGGAGAAATGGCCATGACCATCGCTGAAAAGATTCACACAATTCTGGAAAAGTCCTCGTGGATTCGAAAGATGTTTGAGGAAGGCGCTCAGCTCAAGACAGAGCATGGCGCCGAGAATGTCTTTGATTTCAGTTTGGGGAACCCGAACCTTCAACCACCTGCCCGCTTTAAAGAGGTTCTGATCAACGTGGCAAAGGCCTCAGAGCCTGGATACCATGCCTACATGCCAAATACAGGATATCCATCAGTGAGAAAGGCGGTTGCAGAGTTCCTCTCCAAGGAACAGGGCGTTGCGATTACAGCAGATGATGTCATTATGACCTGTGGGGCTGCCGGCGCCCTGAATGTGATCCTGAAGGCAATCCTGAATCCAGGCGATGAGGTCATTACACCGGCCCCTTATTTTGTGGAGTACGGTTTTTATGTAGATAATCACGGGGGAATGCTCAAGACTGTGCCAAGCAAATCGGATTTCACCCTTGACCTTGAGACAATCAAGGCCGCCATCACGCCAAAAACCAAGGCCGTTCTCATCAATTCGCCGAATAACCCTTCGGGTCAAGTCTATTCTGAGGAAAGCCTCAGGCAACTTGGCGCGCTCTTGCAAGATGAGGGTCCAAGACTAAAACGGACGCTTTATCTTATCTCCGATGAACCTTACCGAAAGATCGCCTTTGACGGAGTGAGTGTTCCCTCGCTGTTTCCCCTTTATTCCGAGACTATGATTGTCACGTCTTATTCAAAAGATCTTTCAATCCCGGGGGAGCGGATAGGCTTTTTGGCGGTAAACCCTGAAGCAACTTACAGGAACGATCTTCTGGCCGGCATGACACTTGCCAATCGCATCTTGGGCTATGTGAACGCTCCAGCCTTGATGCAACGGGCTATTGGATCCTTACAGGGCGTCTCCGTTGATCCAGGGGTTTACCAGGCAAAGAGGGATCTCCTGTGCGATGGCCTCTCAACGTGCGGGTACGAATTTATCATGCCAAAAGGCGCATTCTACCTTTTTCCCAAAAGCCCCATTGCCGATGACGTAGCCTTTGTCAGGGCCTTGCAGGAGGAGTTGATCTTGACTGTGCCGGGCAGGGGATTCGGGTCTCCGGGTTTTTTTCGCATTGCCTTTTGTGTGGATGACAACACCATCACGAAAGCCATGCCTGGCTTTGATCGTGTTTTCAAGCGATTTCAAGCTTGATCTCGTATTCTGGCGCTTTGAGAGGGGAAACTAGCTAAATGTGTTCTTGACAAGGTGCGTTTTTTCAATTAAGAACAAGCATTTACGGAAGCATGTCGCAAGTCCTCGGCAACTTGCGGCAACTCCTCTGATACGAACAATTCGTTGTCATTCCAAGGAGTCCCGCCCAAGGCGGACCTGAAGACGCGAACTTCAGAAGTGACAGATTAGATCGGCCGATGCATTTATTCGGCAAAGGGAGACCAATACAGTTGTTTGTGCCGAGTGATCTCATGGAGGGTGACGTCCTCTTGGAATTGGAGGATGTTCACATGTATTTCGGAAGGGTCGGCGCCCTGGCAGGTATAAGCCTGGAAGTAAGAAAAGGGGAGATACATTCCATTATCGGACGGAACGGGGCCGGCAAGACGGTAATGATGAATTGCATAAACGGGCTTTACCGTCCACAGAAGGGAAATATCTATTTTAAGGGACAGAGCATTGATAAACTCAAGCCTTATGAGCGGGCCGAACTGGGCATTGCCAGGACCTTTCAGAAGGTTGAGGTCTTTGGCGGGATGACAGTCATCGATAACATTCGCCTCGGTCGCCATATCCATCTCAAATCCGGCATAGTCCGTGGGACCTTGTACTTGGGCAAAACCGCGCGCGAAGAGATTGTGCACCGGGAGTTTATCGAAGAGGAGATCATTGATCTTCTGGAGATCGAGCACATTAGGGACAAACCCGTGGGCATGCTCCCTTACGGTCTTCAAAAGCGGGTCGAGTTGGGACGCGCGCTTGCATTGCAGCCCGAGGTATTGATCCTGGATGAACCTTTGGCCGGCCTTAATCTCGAAGAAGTCGAGGACATGGCTCGCTTCATTTTAGACGTTAATGAAGAGGAACGCTGGAAGGTTACCTGTATCCTGGTGGAGCATGACATGGGTGTGGTGATGGATATTTCCGATCATGTGTTTGTGCTCAACTTCGGAAACAAGATTATTGACGGCGCCCCGGAGGAGGTGCAAAACCACCCCGAGGTGATCAAAGCGTACCTGGGTGAAGAGGATTTGTACGCCACACGGAGGTAAAATAGGGCTCGTCGGCATGGAGGTTACGAAGGACTTAACAATTCCAAAACTGTTCCTGGAACGGGCAAAGGCCTATGGCAAGGGCAAGGTCGCCATGCGGGAGAAGGAGTTTGGCATATGGAGACCCATCACCTGGCATGACTACCTGGAAAATGTCAAATACCTCGCTTTGGGTCTTGTTAGCCTTGGCCTTAAGGATGGGGACAAGGTTGCCCTGATCGGCGACAACCGTCCCGAAGGGTTATGGGCCGAGATGGCTATTCTGTGTGCCCGTGGAGTGGCCGTATGGCTGTTTCAGGACTGCCTTATTGACGAGGTCAAGTATATTGTCGACCATTCCGACGCAAGATTCCTGTTTGGCGAGGGCCAGGAAGAGGTGGACAAGGCCATTTCCATTCTCGATGAATGTCCCAATCTTGAAAAGATCATCTGGGATGATCCCAAAGGGATGCGTAACTACCATCAGAATTGCCTGATAAGTCTAAAAGAGGTTGAACATTCGGGCAGAGAGCTTGAACAGAAGGAGCCGGGTTTGTTTGAAGACATGATCCGTAAAGGCCACGGCAATGAAGTAGCCCTGCTCTTTTATACTTCAGGCACCACGGGTTTGCCAAAAGGGGCTTTGCTATCTCACTGGAACCTGCTGTGCATGGGCAACAGCCTCATGTCCGTCGACCCGTGCCATCAAACGGATGATTTTGTCTCATACCTTCCCTTTGCCTGGATCGGCGAGCAGATGATGTCGATTTCTTGCGGCCTTCAGATAGGCTTTACCATAAATTTTCCGGAAGAGCCCGACACTGCCCAGGAAAACATCCGTGAGATCGGCCCTCACGTCATGTTTGCTCCCCCGCGCCTCTACGAGCAGATGACTCGCACGGTTCAAGTCAAGCACCTGGATGCTTCATGGGCAAAGAGAAAGATTTTCGACCTGGCCGCTAAGATCGGCTATCATGTTGCCGACCTTCAATTCCAGAAAAGCAGGGTTCCGTGGTACTGGAGATGCCTCAAATGGCTGGCCCACATAAGCGTGCAGAAAAAGCTAAAGGACCACCTGGGACTGTCCCGTGTGCGCTATGCTTACTCTGGAGGGGCTGCCATGGGCCCGGATCACTTTCGTTTTTTTCACGCTCTGGGGGTAAACCTTAAACAGATTTACGGGCAGACGGAGATTGCCGGCATCTCTGTGGTCCATCGAGATGGAGACATCAAATTTGATACTGTCGGCATAGGCCTGCCTGGGACTGAGGTCAAGATTGCCGAGGAGGGCGAAATCTTATCAAGGAGCCCGTCTGTGTTCCTGGGATATTACAAGAATCCCGAAGCCACGGAAAAAACCTTGAAGAACGGGTGGCTTTATTCCGGCGACAGGGGCTTTATAGATGAAGACGGTCACCTGGTGGTTTTCGACCGTTCCAAGGACGTTATGACGCTCAGGGACGGCAGACCTTTTTCGCCTCAATATTTGGAGACCCGCCTAAAGTTCAGTCCCTATTTGAGGGATTCATGGGTCATCGGAGACAAGAGAGATTACGTGACTGCGGTTATCTGCATCGACTATGCTGTGGTGGGCAAGTGGGCAGATGAAAAAAAGCTTAGCTATACGAGTTACCCGGAACTTTCTCAGAAGTCAGAAGTCTATGATCTGGTAGAAAAACAAATCCGGCAGGCCAACAAAGACCTTCCCGAAGTGGCCAGGATAAGAAAATTCATCAACCTTTACAAGGAGTTTGACGCTGATGATGATGAGCTTACAAGGACCAGAAAACTGCGCCGCGCCTTTGTGGAGAAGAGGTATGAGGAAATCGTAAGCGCCCTTTATTCTGAGACAGATGTTGTTCATATTGACACCACGATTACCTACGAAGATGGGCGGAAGTCGCGCATAAAGACGGATCTGCAAATTCGGAAGGTGAGCGCGTAGGGAGTAGGCAGTAGGGAGTAGGCAGTAGGGAGTAAGCAGTAGGCAGTAGGGAGTAGGCAGTAGGCAGTAGGGAGTAGGCAGTAGGCAGTAGGGAGTAGGCAGTAGGGAGTAAGCAGTAGGCAGTAAGCAGTAGGGAGTAGGCAGTAGGGAGTAGGCAGTAGGGAGTAAGCAGTAGGGAGTGAAGAAGTCTGAATATCGAGGGTACAGAGATCTAAAAGTTTACAGGTTAGCATACCAGCTTGCTCTGGATATCCACAACATAACCAAGAAATACCCAAGAGAAGAAAAATACTCTCTAACTGACCAAATAAGGCGATCTTCACGCAGCGTACCTGCAAACTTGGCAGAAGCATGGAAAAAAAGGCGCTACGAAAAGGCTTTTGTCAGCAAAATAGTGGACTGTGCGGGTGAAGCAGGCGAGACTGAAGTGTGGTTAGATTTTTCGACAGATTTTGGATACATTGGCGATGATCAATACAAAGAGTTAATGAAGAAGTATGAGGAAGTGAATCGAATGCTGTCCGGAATGATCGACAAAGCGGACAAGTTCTGCCTATAGCTTATCTTTCTAGCCTGTGCTTAGTGCTTACTGCCCAGTGCTTACTGCATACTAAGAACAAGGGGAGCAAACTATATGGAACTTTTCCTAATGACCTTAACCACCGGTATCATGGTGGGAGGCATCTATGCATTGGTAGCGCTTGGATGGGTCCTGATATATAAGTGTTCAGGAGTGCTCAATCTGGCCATGGGCGAACTGACCCTCATCGGGGCATATGTCTCCTTGAGCTTCTATTCCATGGGTGTCCCTTTTCTCCTTGCCCTTCTTTTTTCGCTGATCATTGGGTTCATCCTGGGGATCTTGACTGAAAGGATCTTTCTGGACAGACTCATCGGAGAACCGATCCTGACGGTCATTATGGTTACGGTGGGGCTTTCGTTTTTTTTCAAAGGGGTTGTGGAGTTCATATGGGGGACCGATACCCGTGTGTTTACGCCCCCTGTTTTTTCATTGGAGCCGATCCACATTGGACCGCTGGTCATCGGCCAGGTCTATCTGTGGAGTTTTGTGGCTGCCATTGTTCTCCTGTGTATATTTGTAGGTTTCTTTCAATACACCCGCTGGGGCCTGGCCATGCAGGCTACGGCAGATGATGAAATGGCCGCCTTGTCCCTTGGGATCAGCGCCAGGTTTGTTTATGCTACGGCCTGGGCCATAGCCTTCATGGCAGCCGGGGTTGGGGGCACTCTTTTGGGAAACATCAACGGCCTGAATATTTCCGTGGGCTATCTGGGCCTACTGGTTCTGCCGGCAGTAGTGCTTGGAGGGCTCAATTCCGTGCCTGGAGCCATTGTTGGCGGGATCATCATAGGAGTACTTCAGAATCTGTGCGGGGCTTACCTTGACAGGTTTTTCCCTGGTGGTGTGAAAGAGATAGCGCCCTTTGCTTTCATGGCTATTTTCTTGCTTTTTAAGCCTTACGGGCTCTGGGGCTGGGAGAGGATTGAGAGGGTGTAGGTAACCGTTCACGGTTACAAAAAAATGAACATCGAACATCGAACGTTCAACATCGAATGTTGAATAGGAAAACAGGAAACAGAAGAATTAATTAAGATTTTCATTACGAGTATCAAAACGGCCGTTTGACAGGCTCACGGCCCTGAGCGGAGTCGAAGGGCTGAAAAGAAATAGAAATAGCCGTTGAATGTGCCGACTTCGCCATAGTAGCTTTAGCTACGACGGCTGAATCGGTATTGGATATTCGTTTTTCATTCGACGTTGGACGTTCGATGTTCGATGTTCGACGTTCATCTTTCAAAACAATTCCGTACGGCATGAATGTAACCTGTGAACGGTTACGGGTGTAGTTACTGGCCACTGACTAATGACTGACTAAACGGAGGATCTTCGTGTCAACAACATTCCTGCCTTGTGGCGTCTACCATCAAGACTATACGCAAGATCATGCATGGTGGCAGACGAAGTTTATCAAGGGAAAGATGGCCCTGCTCTTTGTTTTGATGTTCATAGTAATCCCCTCGTTTGCAGATTCGTACATGCTTAGCGTGTGCAATCAGATTGGTTATACCCTCCTGGGGGCCCTAGGCGTGCAGCTTCTGATCGGTTATTGCGGCCAGTTGACGCTCGGTCACGCCGCATTCATTGCCGTGGGCGCCTATACCAGCACCCTGCTTATTCTGGAGTTTCCATGGCCTGGGTTTCTCATGGATTGGGGCCTTGCTTATCCCATCAGCATATTCATTGCCGCAATCGTTGCCGGCATCTGGAGTGTGCTTTTTGGGCTCCCTTCGGCCAAGGTGAAGGGGTTTTATCTCATCTTAACCACTATGGCCGCCCAGTTTATTACGGTTGATTTTATCCTCACGCAATATGTGAGTCAGATCGGGGGCCGGGGCCAGGCCTTTTCATTGCCTCCGGGAACGATTCAAGTTGGTCCGTGGTTGATTGATAGCGACATGAAGGTCTATTTTATGATGCTTGTCCTGGTGATCCTGTGCATCATCGGTGTGGTCAACCTCCTCCGGTCCAGGGTCGGCAGGGCATGGGTGGCGATCCGCGACAATGATATTTCTGCTGAGGTCATGGGAATTAATATTGTAAAATACAAGCTCCTCGCTTTTTTTGTGGCCGGTTTTATCGGCGGGATCGCAGGGGCCTTCTGGATCAGTAATCTGGCGGCCCTCAGCCCCGAGCACTTTCCCTGGTTTTGGTCCCTCTGGCTGGTGGGCGTGATTCTAATCGGCGGGGTGGGTTCCATTCACGGGGCAGTCTTTGGCTCCGTATTTATGGTGGTGGTCATGGAGGCATTGCAACTGGCCATCATCCCCCTTGCTGACACATATCCCAAGCTCTTGATGGATTTTCTGTTTATCAAGGAGGCGGCCTTTGGCCTGGCTATCTGCATGTTCCTCATATTCGAACCTAATGGCTTGGCCTATCGGTGGTGGCAAGTGAAGAACTATTTTAATCTTTGGCCATTTTCGTATTAGGTCGGCTTAACCGCTTGAAAAGGAGGTGATGGGTTTAGTAAGAGTGAGGATGAAGAACTTATCACGAGTTTACTCTCTAATAAAAAGGGGGAAAGCATGAGCATGAAAAATTCATGGTTCAAGATGTCGGCGCCGTTGTTTGCCCTAGCCATTCTGGTGAGCTTTTCCGGCCTGGCCGGGGCCGCAACGATCAATGTTGGGGCGCTCAACGATATGACCGGGGCTACGTCGGATGTAGGCAAGGATTATGCCTTGGGCATTGCCGAGGCCATTCATTACGTGAATGATAACGGCGGGATCAACGGCAAGAAGATTAAGCTGTACCAGTTTGATTATGGCTACCGTGTGCCCGAGGCCCTAACAAAATATAACCTCTTCAAGAGGCTTAAGTGCGTGGCCGTTCTGGGATGGGGAACGGGCGATACTGAGGCCCTGTCCCCCACGGTGACCAAGGACAAGATGCCCTATGTCTCGGCATCGTACTCGGGCCACCTCACGGACCCCAAGAAGACACCTTACAACCTCTTCTTTGCCACTGACTATTCGACCAACGCGAGGGGCGCTATCACGGCGTGGTTTGACAAGCGGTGGCCAAAACATAAGGACTACGGAAAAAGAAAGCCGCGTTTTGCTTGTTCCTACATGTTTGCATCTCCTTATTGCAGCGCCCCCATCAAGGCCATAAAGGATCAAGCGACCATCCTGGGCTTTGAGATAGGGCCGGATCAGGATGTATCACTTTTTGCTATTGACACCAAGAGCCAGATCTTGGCTCTAAAGGAGTTTAAGCCCGACGTGGTCTGGCACGGAAACACCACAATGTCTGTGTCGGCCACCCTCAGAGACGCCTATTCCATGGGCCTGAAGGCAGATCATATTGTGAATAACTGGGGCTTTGATGAGAACCTGCCCCGCTTGGCCGGTGAGGCCGCAGAGGGTGTCATGGGAGCCGCTGTATGCGCTTTCTTTGGTGAAGATGTGCCCGGAATGGATAAGGTCGTTGAGTATGCCAAGAAATACAATCCGGGGATCCCGTTGGAAAAACGGCTCATTCGTACAGTTCAGGCATGGGGAGACGTGCTTATCCTCTGGGAGGCCTTAAAGCGGGCCGACAAGGCAGGGGATCTGGGTGGCGAGAGCATCCTCAAAAACGGCTTTGAGACCTTGAAGGATTTTGACATCGGCCTGGGCGCGCCACCGGTTACATTTACATCCACTGATCATCGTGTCGCAGGACGGGTTCCGATTTACGAGTGGAAGAATGGCAAGTTTAGTCTTGTTGAGCGAGTTGACCTGAAGGGCCGCTGGCCGGACAAATGGGCCAACGAGTGGATCGGCTGGTAGGGGAGGTCTGAGCTTGGCAGGAGCAGAGGCGATACTGAAGATCAACAATATCGAAGTGAAGTACCATGAGGTGATTCTTGTTCTCAAAGGAGTCTCCATCGAGGTTCCCAGGGGGGGCATTGTGGCCCTTCTTGGAGCCAATGGGGCGGGAAAGAGCACGACGCTTAAGGCGGTCTCCGGTTTGTTGAAACATGAGGACGGCGAGGTCACTGACGGGTCGATCGAGTTCATGGGCGAGCGCATTGACAGGCTCGGCCCCGAGAAGATCGCCAAAAAGGGGATTGTTCAGGTAATTGAGGGACGCAGGGTCTTTGAGCACCTTACGGTGGAGCAGAACCTGAAGGTGGGCGCACACCTGAGAGGCGACGGCAAGTCCGTTAAAGAAGGCCTGGAGATGGTCTATAACTACTTCCCGCGGCTAAGGGAAAAGCGCAATGAGACCGCAGGCTTTGTCAGCGGGGGGGAGCAGCAGATGACTGTTGTCGGTAGAGCGTTGATGACCAACCCCAAGATTGTCCTCCTGGATGAACCATCCATGGGGCTCGCCCCTCTTCTCATACATGAGATTTTCAACATTATCACCAGACTCAATCGAGAGGAGAATATTTCGATCCTTTTGGTGGAACAGAACGCCAAGCTTGCCCTCAATGTTGCTCCCCACGCCTATGTGATGGAAAATGGCCGTATCGTCATGGACGACACGGCGGAAAAGCTCCGAGAGAACCCCGACATCAAGGACTTCTACCTGGGCCTTACCGATGTTGGAGGGCGGAAGAGTTTTCGGGATGTGAAACATTACAAGAGAAGAAAACGATGGCTTACTTAACCCTGAGATTGCAGTAGGGAGGTATAATATGCGCAAGAAATCCATTATGTTAACTTGTTTTTGTTTTGTAGCTATTGCAACCCTTCTGCTGGGCTGTGCTGCAATGGCGCCGAAGCCGACCGAGCAGAATTTTCAGGCTCCGGTGGTGACACTGAGCCACGTGGAAGTGGCCCACTACTGGGGATGGTGGTATTTCTCCAACAAAGTCAAACCCACCATGGGAGATGCCGGCGACTATGGCGCCCCCCTGGACCTTGCCTTTGTTTTTGATATAGAGAATCCGAACGCATATCCCGTCATGATGGAAAATCTCAAGTTTACGATTGCCTTTGAGGAGTTTGACCTCAACACGGTCAGCTCCACGGAGACTCAGTGGATCCCTTCAGGCAAAACCAACCAGGTACGGGTCCACGCCATGTTCGACGGGAGGCAGTCCTTGTTGAGCCTTCTGGTTACAGGCGGTTTCAAACTGAAAGAAAAGACAGGCGGAGCAGGCGCTGGAGCGGCCTTAAAACAACTGGGGGCCTGGTGGAAGGCAGTCCCGGAGTTCTCGTTCCCGGTCTATGTGAAGGAAGGTTCGGCGGTTTTCAAGGCGGACGGCCTCATGACCGTGGCTACCTTTAGCAGCGCATTTCCTCAGTGATAGAAAAAAGGCGCGGGCAGGCCTGAAGAAGGCACGCCCGCGTCTTTTTAGCCTCTTACTAACAACGATCCTCGGAGATAGATACATGACAACAAGGAATGATCGCATATCCGGTTATTATGATCAGACCCTTGAGACCCTTTCTCTGGAAGACAGGGCAGCCTACCAGAATGCCGAGCTTAAGAAAATCGTCCAGCATGCCTATGCGAACGCACCTGCTATCCGAAAAAAAATCGACGATGCTCAGGTTAAGCCCGATGACATAAAGAGCGTCAAGGATCTGGAAAGGCTCCCTATTACCCACAAGCACGAACTGGCCGCACTCCAAGAGCAAGATCCTCCATTTGGTGGTTTTCTGGGTCTGCCAATGGACCGCCTGAGGAGGATCTGCATGTCTCCGGGCCCGATCTACGAACCTGAAGAGATCCACAGCCAGAACGATCGCTGGACACAGGCGTTTTTTGCAGCCGGCTTTCGAAAGGGGGACATCGGCCAGATTACTTTCAGCTATCATCTGGTGCCTCCGGCCTTCTGGTTTGAAGATGCGCTTCACAGGCTCGGCTGTATTGCCACACCTGGCGGTGTAGGCAATACGGATCTCCAGGTGCGCATGATGCACGACCTTAAGGTCACGGGATATGTTGGGACCCCGAGTTTTCTCGTAAACGTCTCGAAAAAGGCCCAAGAGGCGGGTTATAACCTCGATCGGGACCTGTGTCTTGAGGTCGGTTTTGTGGCAGGTGAAATGCTTCCGGAATCCCTGCGTGATGAGTTGGAGCAAGGTTTTGGGATGCTTCTGCGACAGGGATACGGAACAGCTGATGTTGGATGTTTGGCCTATGAGTGCTACTACAAAGACGGCATGCATTTTCCTTACAACTGCATAGTGGAAATAGTGGACCCTGGCACAGGACGGCAACTGGGACCTGGTGAGACTGGGGAGGTGGTAGCCACTGTCTTTGACGAGGTCTATCCCATGATCCGCTTTGGCACCGGCGACCTTTCGTATTTTACGGATGAACCCTGTCAATGCGGTCGAACTTCCAACCGCCTGGTAAAGATCTTGGGACGATTGGACCAAGTCACCAAGGTAAAGGGGATGTTCATTCATCCTGGCAACGCCGACGAGGTGGCAGCCAAGTTTCCTGAGATCGACAAGTACCAGGTGGTCGTTAGCCGGGAGGCTCACGTGGACCAGATGACCTTCACCATTGAGCTCAAAGAGGGCGTTGAGCCTGCTGAGGAGCTTGCCGGTCGCATCGAAGCCGCAATTCCTGAGAGCATGCGCGTGCGCGGTAAGGTCAAGTTTGTCCAAAAGGGAACAATTCCAGAAGGCCATAAGAAGATTGATGACACAAGGAAATGGGATTAGTCCTTTGGTGGGGAGTGTCCACCTCACGTGTCTGCTGGTCGGTCATTGGTCGCTTCTCAGCGGCTTAGCTGACATCTGCAACCTGCCTCAAAAGAGAATACCCCTCGATAGCTCCCTCAAGGCTTAGGTTCAGGCCTAACCTGGCAACATCCTGCGCATTTCTCACATGATATTGGTTTTTTCAGATCGAGGCCACCCCACTCTTCCTCCAGGAATCCCTTCAATTGTCATAAGATAGTCGTACAATTTCATGATTTGATGCCATTTATTTCTTGACAATATGACTGCGGCGGCGCATTTTGAATGTTAACTCAGAATATGACACATAATTCGCAGAACAAGGGAACATCAAATGAAAGAAGCAAAGCTCTCAAGAAAGGAACGTGAACACTTGCGGCATCGCCAGGAGATTCTTCAGGTGGCACTGAAACTCTTCTCAGAAAAAGGTTTCCACAATGTCTCAATGCATGAGATTGCGGAAAAGTCGGAATTTGCGGTTGGGACCCTGTATAAATTTTTTTCAAATAAAGAAGACCTATACAAAGCCCTCATACTGGAAAAGTCAGAAGAGTTTCATTCGTCATTAACGGCAGCGCTTACAACATCCGGGAACGAACTGGAAAAGATCAGGGCTTGTGTAGAAGCTAAGATAAAAGTCTTTATGGAGAATTTAGATTATGTCCGTCTTTATCTGGCTGAAACACGTGGGGCCAGTTTTAATGTCAAGGCTGGTCTGGACACCGACATAAAGGCGAGGTATGAAGAGTTCGTTAAAAAACTGGCACGTGTATTTGAAAGCGGAATTAAAAAGAGACTTTTCAAAGCATTCGATCCCTACCTTCTTGCGGTTGCCCTTGACGGTATCTCGAACGCCTTTTTGTTTGAGCACCTCGATCACCCTAACAAACATCCATTTGATGCGAATCTGATCTTAGATATATTTTTTCAGCAGGTTTATGAAAAGGGAGAAATGGAAAAATGCAATACAAAGACAGTTTGAATTATCCCCGATTGCTATCTCCTGAAGTGCCTATGGGCTGTAAGCATAGGCGGCTGCGGCAGGCCAAAACCGGCGCCCGCACCGTTTGCCTTGTCCTGCTGTTGGGCTTGCTCCTAACGGCAGCCTTTCCCGCTGCCGCTGGCCCCCCAGGTCCGGGGGGCGGGCCGCCGCCGCTGGTGACGGTTGTGGCGGTCACCGAGCAGGATGTCAACCCGCCGGCCCAATACGTGGGCCATGTTGAGGCTGTGCAGGTGGTCGATCTGCGGGCCCGGGTCGAGGGCTTTCTGGAACAGGTCAGGTTCAAGGAGGGGGGCGATGTCCATTCCGGCGATCTCCTTTATGTCATCGAGCAGGCGCCATACCAGTCCAGGGTTGATGCCGCCAGGGCTATTGTGGCCCAAGCCGAGGCAAGCCACAGCAAGGCCAGTCAGCACCTTTCGAGGTTGCGGACCGCGCGGCCCGAAAGTGTGCCCGCCACGGACATGGATAATGCTGTGGCCGAGGAACTCAGTGCTCGTGCCCAGCTTGCAGAGGCCAAGGCGAATCTCACAACAGCGCAAATCAATCTGGGGTATACTCAGGTCAAGGCGCCCATCTGCGGGCGCATTGGACGCACTGCTTACACCAAAGGCAACCTGGTGAATCCTGCTTCGGGGGCTCTGGCCTGTATTGTCCAACTCGATCCCATCCGGGTGGTCTATTCCATCAGCGAAAACGATCTGGTCGATATCCAAATGGCCTTACGCGATGCACAAAATGGCAAAACAAGCCCACTCCTGACGTCATGGCTCAAACTCGCAAACGGGGAGACCGTCAAGGCCTCTGGGCACATGGATTTTGTGGATAATGCCGTGGACCCAGGCACCGGCACCATTGCGGTGCGGGCGCTGTTTGATAACCCGGGCAGCATGTTGCTGCCGGGGCAGTATGTTACCGTCATGGTTACTCGCAGCAAACCCAAACCGATGCCGGTGGTGCCCCAATCGGCGGTACTGGAAGACCATGATGGGCGCTATGTCCTTGTTGTGGACAGCGATAATCGGGCAATCCAGCGTCGCATTACCACCGGGCCGGCAATCGGCTCACTGTGGGCGGTGGAATCAGGGCTGGTGGTTGGAGAGATGGTCATCGTGCAGGGCGTCCAGAAGGTTCAGCCCGGACAGATCGTGAAAACCATTACTCCAAAAGAACAGACCGGGAGGTAGTGTATGTTTTCACGGATATTTATCGAACGCCCGCGCCTGGCTATCGTGGTGTCCATTATTATCACCCTGGCGGGACTCATTGCGATGTTCAACATTCCCGTGGCCCAGTATCCGTCCATCACGCCACCGACAATTACTGTGACCGCGGTCTATCCGGGCGCCAACGCCAAGATTGTGGCCGATACCGTAGCCGCCCCCATTGAAAAAGAGGTCAACGGCGTGGACAAGATGCTCTACATGTCCTCCTCCTGTTCCAACGACGGGCGGTACACGCTGGCCGTCACCTTTGCGGTGGGCACCGACCCGGATATCGACCAGGTCAACCTGCAAAACCGGGTGCAACTGGCCACTTCCAAATTGCCGCGCGATGTGGTCAACCAGGGAATCGACGTGCGCAAGCGCTCCACCGATATCCTCGGGGCGGTCGCCTTCTTTTCCCCCAAGGGCACCCGGGATAAGCTTTTTTTAAGTAATTATGTGAGCCGAAACATCAAGGACGCCCTGGTGCGCCTCGACGGCGTCAGCGATGTCTTTATTTTCGGCGAGTTTGAATACAGCATGCGCGTCTGGCTGGATCCGGATCGGCTTACTGCCCGGGGATTGACTGCGGATGACGTAATGGCTGCCATCCGCCGGCAAAACGTCCAGGCGGCGGTGGGCTCCGTCGGCACATCGCCGGCCGGCGCCGGCCAGCAACTCCAGTTCACCCTGCGGGCCAAGGGGCGTCTCGACGACCCGAAAGATTTCGAAAACATCATCGTGTGCAGCAACGATCAAGGGGGACTGGTACGGGTCCGTGACGTGGCCCGGGTGGAACTGGGCGCCAAGGACTACGGCACCAGCTCGATCATCAACGGCCAACCCACACTGGGGATGGGTATTTACCGGTCCTCAGGCGCCAACGCCATTGACACCATGAAGGCGGTGCGGGCCGAGCTCAAACACCTTGCTAAACGGCAGCCCAGCGATGTGCAGTACAAGGTCATTTATGATACCACCAAATACGTTTCAGCAGCCATCCATGAAATCACGCTGACTCTGTTCATTACCTTCCTTCTTGTCCTGTTCGTGAACTACATCTTCCTTCAGGACTGGCGAGCAACCCTGGTGCCCACAGTGACCATCCCTGTCTCGCTGATCGGTACCTTTGCCGTGCTGCTGGCTTTTGGCTACAGTGCCAATACTATCTCCCTCTTTGCCCTGATCCTGGCCATTGGCCTGGTAGTGGATGACGCCATCGTGGTGGTAGAAAACGTCTACCGAATCATGTATGACGAAAATCTGCCACCAAAGGAGGCTGCCATCCGGTCCATGGGCCAGGTTACCGGACCGATCATCGCCACCACCCTGGTGTTGCTGGCTGTGTTCGTGCCGGTCGGCTTTATGCCCGGCATTACCGGACAGCTCTATAAGCAGTTTGCCGTAACCATCTGCACTTCGGTGGTAATATCGGCTATCAACGCTCTGACCCTGAGTCCGGCCCTGTGCGCCATCCTGCTCAGAGAGCCCAAGGTCATCCGGAGGGGGCCCCTGGCCTGGTTTAACCGGGCACTTGAGGCCTCACGCAATATTTACGTGGCCAGTACCGCGTGGCTGGTCCGCCGGCTGGCTGTGGCGCTGCTGATTTGCGTTGGTGTATTCGGCGCCGCCTGGTTTCTGTTCGGCCACAGTCCCTCCAGTTTTCTGCCCCAGGAAGACCAGGGCGCCTTTTTTATCAACGCGCAATTGCCCGAGGGGGCTTCACTGCCTCGCACCAACAAGGTCATGGCGCAGGCCACCCAAGCGCTCCAAAGCCTTGATGGCGTTGACGATGTTCTGGGGGTCAGCGGGTTCAGCCTGCTCAGCGGCACGGCCGAAAACGTGGGCTTCGGCATTGTTGTCCTGAAGCCCTGGGATGAGCGCAAACGTCCGGATCAGCAGTTGGATGCCATTGTGGGGCAGGCCATGGGCAGACTGGCCGGTATTTCCTCGGCTAATATTTTTGCCTTTTCCCCGCCGCCCATCATGGGGCTGGGCACCACCGGCGGGTTCGATTTCCGGCTCCTGGCCCTTGAAGACCAGCCCCCCCGCGAAATAGCCGCCGCGACCCGGGCGCTGGTGATCGCCGCCAACCAGGATCCGGCCCTGATGCAAGTATTTTCAACCTACACGGCCAACACGCCGCAGATCTTTGTCAATCTGGACCGCACCCGAGCCGAGACCCTCAAGGTGCCGGTCAGCCAGGTATTTGCCACTCTCCAGCAGCAGCTCGGCTCGGGCTATGTCAACGACTTTAGCCTCTACGGCCGGACCTACCAGGTCAAGGTCCAGGCCCAAGCCCCGTATCGCGACGCCATGGAAGATATCAACCAGTTATACGTCCGCAGCAACGACGGCAAGATGGTCCCCATGAAAAGCCTGGTCACCCTGTCCACAATCATAGCGCCCCAGCTCATTTACCGCTACAATCAGTTCACCAGTGTCCAGATCAATGGTAACGCGGCGCCAGGCTTTTCCTCAGAAGAGGCCATGGCGGCCATGGAACGGCTGGCAGCCAAGACCCTGCCCGACGGCTATGCCTTTGACTGGTCTTCCATGTCCTTTCAGGAGCGCAAGGCCGGGGGCAAGGTCGCGGTGCTGTTCGCCCTGGCGCTGCTGTTCGCCTATCTTTTCCTGGTGGGGCAGTATGAGAGCTGGAACATTCCACTGTCCATCATCCTTTCGATTCCGGTGGCCAGCCTGGGGGCATTGGCTGGTCTGTGGCTGGTTCATCTTCCCCTCAGCATCTACGCCCAGATCGGTCTGGTGCTGCTGGTGGGATTGGCTGCCAAGAACGCTATTCTGATCGTGGAGTTTGCCAAAGACCGTCAGGAAGAAGGCTTGGCCGTGGCTAAGGCCGCGGTGGAGGGGGCAAAAATCCGCTTCCGGCCTGTGTTGATGACCGCCTTTACCTTTATCTTGGGCGTGGCGCCCATGGTGATCGCCACCGGCGCCGGCGCCGGCAGCCGCCGGGCCATCGGCACTACGGTCTTTTCCGGCATGCTGGCGGCGACTCTGGCCGGCATCTTTTTGATTCCGCCGCTGTATTACGCGTTTCAGTCATTTCGCGAAAAGGGCAGTGCCTGGCGAGCAAAACGCCGTGAAAAGGCGGCTATCGAAGCCACTGATAAGGGTTAAAAAAACAATAATGCAAGGTGAGATAAACATGAGATTTATACTATTCAATCGATACCATCATAAGCCGTCAGTTGGCGGGAACCGCTTTCCCTTCTCAATCCTGCCCGCCGTTGTCATCGGGCTGATCCTGAGCGGATGCGCGACGGTTGGACCAAACTACACGAAGGTGGAGCCCGATGCCCCGATCAAATGGCATACCGAACTGGCCGGCGGCTTGACGACAGAAGTGCTCCAACCCGAAACCCTGGCCCGCTGGTGGGGCACGTTGAACGACCCGGAACTCGAAAGCTTGGTGGAACGTGCAATCAAGGGCAATCTGGATTTGAAAAACGCCCGGGCCAGAGTCCGCGAGGCCCGGGCCTTGCGGGGCGTAAGCCGCGCCGATCTTTTCCCCACTTTTGACGCCAGTGGTTCTGCCACCAGGTCTCGCAGCAGCGAAAACAGTGGCGCCGGAAAGGAAATCAAACTCTATTCCGCAGGATTTGATGCCGGCTGGGAACTGGACATCTTTGGCGGCACCCGCCGGGCTATCGAGGCGGCCCAAGCCGATCTCGAAGCCACGCAGGAGGAGCTGCACGACGTGCTGGTAAGCCTGCTGGCCGAGGTGGCCCTGAATTATGTTGAGGTGCGCACCTACCAATCCAGGCTGGCTGTGACCGAGGCGAATATCAACTCCCAGGAAGAAACTTACGAACTGAACCGTTCACGATACCATGCAGGGATCATTGATGATCTGGCTGTGCAGCAATCCCTGTACAATTTAGAGAATACCCGTTCCCAGATTCCGACCCTGCAAACCGGACTTGCGGCGGCCAAAAACCGTTTGGCGGTGTTACTGGGCAAAAAGCCTGGCGAGGTCCATCAGGAACTGGGCGAGAAGAAACCCATACCAATGGTTCCTGTGACGGTGGCCGTCGGGGTGCCGGCAGAGACCCTGCGCAATCGGCCTGATGTCCGCCGGGCCGAACGTAATCTGGCGGCCCAGACAGCACGGATCGGCGTGGCCACGGCCGACCTTTATCCTAAGTTCCGGTTGATGGGTACCATAGGGCTTGAATCCATCTCCACAGGAGATTTTTTGGAATCTGCCAGCCGGACATGGAGCATTGGTCCCGGCATCTCTTGGAGTATCTTTCATGGGAGCGCCATCCGGCAAAAGATCAGGGTGCAGTCTGCGCTCCAGGAACAGGCCCTGATTCAATACGAATCGGCGGTCCTCAAGGCCCAGGAGGAAGTGGAAAACGTCCTTGTGGCCTATGCCAAGGAACAGCACCGGAGAGAATCCCTCGCCAGGGCCACGGACGCCGCCAAGCGGGCCGTTTTGCTGGCCAGGGATCAATATCAGGCAGGGCTGGTGGATTTCAGCAACGTACTGATCGCTCAGCGCTCGCTGCTGTCCTTCCAGGATGAACTGGCACAGAGCGAGGGATCTGTCGTCTCCAACTTGGTGCGTCTCTACAAGGCCCTCGGAGGAGGATGGAAATCGCCGGAACCGGCTACGGGCAGATCCGACAACCTTACGAAGGGAGGTTCGCTATGGAAAAGGAATGTAACTTAGATGTTACACATGATTTCTTCCCGGCAAAAAAGCTTGAAGACATCGCCATACTCAGCTTCAAAGAAAACCTGCTCCTTCGCGCTATTGATGTGGAAGCCAAGACTTCGCTGTTTGATTGCCTTGAACTCATTTCAAATAACAGAATGTACAATGCCGTGAATCAGTTCATTCTAACAATTATGGGCTTTGACAAAATAGTTGTCCACGCCGGCGGCGGAAAGGTGATTTCGCTCTTTATGAATACAAGCCTTGCCTGCGACTACAGGATGGTGGCAGACAACACGGTTTTTCAGAATCCGTACCTTGAATTGGATTTGGTGCCCAAAGGAGGCGGAGCTTTCTTTCTCTCCCAGATGCTGGGTCGGGGCAAGGCATTCGAGATACTGCTCTCCGGCAAAGATATCACTGCACAGGAGGCCATGAGACTTGGCATTGTGGATAAGGTTGTGCCGCAGGCCGAACTTGAGGAGGCTGCACGCAAGGTAGCAAAGAGCTTTGCACGGAAACCCGGCCGCTCGCTCTCAGGTATAAAGACGCTCCTCAGTTATTCCCTAAAAGACCTGAAGGACTCTCTGGAACTCGAAAATCAGTTACTTTTGAGGATGGTCGGGCGGGAAGTACCGTATTTGTAGTTTTTGAGAGCAATTTAGGGAACTACGGGGAGAGCTATCTTTGGCTAAGGCCGTGAAGCCCCGAAAGCAGACCACTGAGAGGACAAGGACCATTGCAATTGTATCACTGCAAAACACTTCTAGCCGCCGTACTTGTACTGTGGGCGACAATAATGGTTGCCCCCTGGGTCGCTGTTATCTTTGTGTTGCTTGGCACTCTCGCTGTTGTTGCCTTTATCTTTGCTACTTATAATTACCTAAGACATCAATACGGAACAAGAAGACAGCAAACAAAGTAGAACTACGCGAGTTCATGGGAAAAATAGCTCCCATGAACACATATTTCGGCCTCAGAGTGGATCAGTATATTAAGCTGTTTCAAATGTTGGCATGCCTTCACCACTTGCATTTCGATGGTGCGAACATGACAGTTTTGGCCAACGTGGAAAGGGAGGAGACATTCTTCAGGCCCGTATCATGCCCAAGGTCAGCCTGCCACCCCAGGGAACCAGTGATGCCAATTATTTTGAAAAGGGCCATGACGAGGTCATCAGCGTAATTTCCCCGGATGATTTGGCGGTGGAGATAAAATCGTGTGCACGGAACCGTTTCAGAAAAGAGTGTCCAGAGGAGAAACAATGAAAGCAAGGTTTCAAGAGATTGTTGCCTTCATGGAGGAGCTCGTTCCTTTTAATAGATGTCTTGGTATTAAGGTTGACAATTTGCGAAAGGGCCATGCACGGTTTTTTCTTCCCTTTCGAAAGGAGTTCATCGGAGATGCACGCCGTTCCGCTCTTCACGGGGGCGTAATTTCTGCACTCATTGACACCTGTGGCGGTGCGGCTGTGTGGACGCATTTCACCAGGGAAGATCGAATTGCCACCGTTGACATCAGGGTTGATTACTTAAGACCGGCTCCGGATGGCGACTTGATTGTTCACTGATCTTAGCAGTCAGATGGTCTTTCCGCTAATCCCTCTGTTTTTGACTACTGTTTTAGGGTGCGGCGCTTATGCGGTCGGTATTGTTGAAGGTGTTGCGGAAACAACCGCTTCGTTATTGAAAGTGGTATCAGGCTATTGGTCGGATAAGATCAGGAAAAGAAAGCCTTTTATTCTTTTTGGCTATAGTATGTCTTCCATAACCAAACCATTATTTGCTCTGGCTAATGCGTGGACTTTTGTTCTTTTTCTCAGGGTAATAGAAAGAATAGGAAAAGGTTTGAGAACCGCTCCAAGAGATCCGCTTGTAGCAGAATCCCGTGATGAAAGTGTGCGCGGCAAAGCATACGGCATCCATAGGGCTATGGATGGTGTCGGTTCCACTTCAGGAGCAGTCCTTGCTTTCCTCCATTAATCGATCAGCTCCCTTTCGCGAACGAGCCGGGATTTCAACACTCTATATCCATTTCCATCGGGCAAAACATCTATACACCCGAAGATCTCGAACAGAGTGATCTCATCCATGACGATCGGCCCTATGCCTTTAACACTAACTGAAATTCCCCACCTTCATGCTAACAAAAGTCTCCCCCCTTGAGATTCAACTAGCGCACTTGTTAGCACCCTTCTGCCAGGCCCGTAGACCCCGCTCTCTTTTTTAAAAAATACCCCCCTCATCCCACAAGTTTGCTCTCATCCATCCTTCATACAACATGATCATCTTGCATATTGTTGCTACGAGTCGGAGAACCTCCGGGATATTTGGAGGTTATTATGAAAAAACAAAGATGCCGTTGCAAACACTGCAAATGCCTTCTTGAACCATGCCCCAGAGTACTCAAGCATGACTACTGTAACAAAAAGGAATGCCA
>Ga0209986_10001073_pt1 | contig 26561 bp, 21 predicted proteins | sample BlataG_FD_183168 | JGI IMG/M metagenome (GOLD analysis project Ga0209986, IMG submission 183168) | Deep subsurface microbial communities from Black Sea to uncover new lineages of life (NeLLi) - Black_00105 metaG (SPAdes) (version 2) | ecosystem: Environmental > Aquatic > Marine > Oceanic >... | reverse complement strand
TGAACGTCAGCTTTTTGTGATCGATCCCCAGCAGATGCAGCATCGTTGCCTGGAGATCGTGGATATGGACTCCGCCTTCGGCGACGTTGTAACCAAGCGGGTCCGTTGCTCCAAACGTGATTCCGGGCCGCACACCTCCACCGGCCATCCACATGGAAAAACAGCGGGGGTGATGGTCCCGACCGAACTGTTTGCCGGCAAGTTTCCCCTGGCAGTAGTTGGTCCGGCCAAATTCGCCGCCCCAAACCACAAGCGTGTCTTCCAGGAGCCCACGACGGGCAAGATCGGTCACCAGCGCTGCGGTTGGCTGGTCCGTCTCCTTGCATTGTCGCGTGATCGATTTGACTAAATTACCGTGCTGATCCCAGCCTTGATGGTAGAGCTGGATGAAGCGGACGTCTTTTTCAGCCAAGCGGCGTGCGAGCAGACAGTTTGCCGCATAACTTCCCGGCGTGTGTACATCTTCACCGTACATCCGGAGCACGTGCTCCGGTTCGTCAGAAAAGTCGACAACATCCGGAACCGACGCCTGCATCCGAAACGCCATTTCATATTGGGCAATTTTCGAATCGATCACCGCGTCCGGGTTGGTCTCTCGTTGTATTTCGTGCAACTCACGCAACGCGGAAAGCATCCGCCCTCGCGTTTGTCGACCGATACCCGAGGGATTCCCCAGATAGAGAATGGGGTCTTTCCCGCTACGAAAACGAACACCCTGATGCTCGGCGGGAAGGAACCCGCTTCCCCACAGCCGCGCCACAAGTGGTTGTCCACCCTTATTCTTGGTCACCAAAATGACGAACGCCGGAAGATCCTGATTTTCGGTTCCCAATCCATAACTGAGCCAGGCACCCATACTGGGCCGGCCCGGAAATTGACTTCCGGTCTGCATGAACGTGATTGCAGGACCGTGATTGATCGCATCGGTGTAGACGCTTTTAATCAGACAAAGTTGATCGGTGATTTGTGCCGTGTAGGGAAGAAGTTCACTGACCCAACTCCCACTCTCGCCGTGTTGGGCAAAGCGAAAGGGGCTCCCGACTAGCGGAAGACTCGCCTGATTGCCACTCATCGCGGTGAGACGCTGCCCCTTCCGCACCTCCTCGGGAAGTTGCTGACCATGGCGACGGTTCAACTCGGGTTTGTAGTCGAGCATATCCATCTGCGAAGGACCGCCCGATTGGAAGAGAAAAATGACGCGCTTGGCCCGCGGCAAGAGCGGAGGTTCTCTGGCAGCGATTGCATCGTCGGTTGCACCGGCCGCGGCCCGAGGAAGAAGATCCGCGAGGGCCATCCCACCGAGCCCCATCCCGAATTGCGCCAGCAGTCGTCGCCGACTCATCGGCGCAAGCTCGTATCCGGAACAACTGTTTGCAGAAGACAGATTTTGCATCGTTCCCTTTTCCATTGCCAATGTCTCTACAGCTTAATCTAGAACGCCCTTTGAATCACGGATACCGCGTAAAACCCTCAAAATTCATCAGTAAACTGGCCAACACGCCACCGGCAGCCACCTCGGCGACCGGCAAGTCGGGATCAAGCGGCGCGTCGCCCGTATGAAGCGCCAATGCTGCTTCTTCAGGATGAAGCGCAAAATACTTTTTTTGTGTTTCATAAAGGCGTTTTACGACCAACTGTTCCGCATCGGTTGGCTCCCGGCCGATCACGGTACGGAACATGGTCGTCACCAGTTGCTGCGGTCCGTATGCTGCCAGTAACCGCTCGCTCAGCCTGCGACCGGCCTCGACAAACTGCGGATCATTGAGCAGCACCAGCGCCTGCAGGGGCGACTGGGTGCGGGGTCTTCGTACGCGACAGACGTCTCTTTTCGATGCATCGAGGGCCATCATGGCGGGTGCAGGGCCAGTCCGCTTCCAATAGGTGTACACGCTTCGTCGATAAAGTCCTTCACCTGTATCGCGTTTCACCGGCTTGAAGGAGACAGCCACTTCATACGGTTTCACCGGTGGGCCGCCTCGCCGTTCGACCAGTAAGCCACTCACCTGCAGGGCAGCGTCGCGAAGCATTTCGGCTGGCAACTGCCGCCGCTGCGCTCGGCCCAAAAGTCGGTTTTCAGGATCCATCGCCACAAGATCGGGGCTGGTCATCGCACTCTGGCGATACGTTGCCGAAGTGACCATTTCGCGGATCAACCGCTTGATGTCCCATCCGCTCTCAATAAAAGTAGCCGCCAAATAGTCGAGTAATTCCGGATGGGTAGGCGACTGACCCTGGGTCCCAAAATCTTCGGGAGTCCGGACCAGGCCTTCTCCGAAAACAAGTTGCCAAAAACGGTTCGCTGCGACACGGGCCGTGAGCGGATGCTTTGAATCGGTGAGCCAGCGGGCGAGTCCGAGGCGGTTACGGGGAGTATCTGTAGGAAACGGGGGAAACACACTCGGTGTTTCGGGCGTAACACGCTCACCCGGCTGGTCGTAGGCGCCTCGGGCTAAGAGACGGGTTTCCCGCACGCCAGGCGAATCATGCATGACCATAATCTCTGTCACCGACTCCGCGGCACTGGCCGCTTCGGCACGGGCATCCCGCAACTCAGAAAGCGCCTCCGCATACGCCTCACTGGAAGACAGCAGAAAATGCTCGCGCATCGCGTGTCGATCACTGAGGGAAAGTGACTCCAGGCCACGATCACGAAGTTCCGCCAAGCGTTTTCCTCCGAAGAGCGCATCCACTTCCAACGAGGAAAGCTGACGGTCAAAAACGGCGACTTCGTCAATCTGTCCGCCGCGAAAACCGCTGTCACGACCCCGGGCGCCCAGTGCCAAAGTGTCGCCATCTTTTCCGACAATCTCTTTTGTTAATTTGTCACGGACTACCTCGACTTCACATCGCTTCCCGTCGAGGTAAAGGGTGAGTCCCTCGGCGCGACTCGATCCGTCGTAGACAACCGTCACATGCAGCCACTTGGAAAGGGGTATTTTCTCTCGGGTGCGGATACGGATCGCATTTCCAGGCCAAAAATGAACCAGGCCCATACTGAGTCGCCCATCTTCAAGAAGCAGTTCGTAGCCGCGACTTCCCGCATCGGTCCAGCCAAGGGAACGATGAAAGACCACCGCACGCTTAGGATGCTTCTCCGTTCTCAAGGCGAGGGCGATGGTAAAGGGATCGTAGCGACGAAAGTCACCAACCTCTGTGCCGACCGCATCGTCACCCGACAATTGCACGCCCTGACCGGATATTCCGGGAATATGGATAGTTCCTCGCGGAGGATCTCCTTCAAAGTCCAGATGCGCCAGCCGATGGGGCGGGCCACTCTTTTCGGCAGCATCAACGGAACTGCTTTGCTCGGAGCTTTCGACCTCGCTCGGTTCGACTTCTGCGAGCCACTGCACCAAGGCCCGCTCCGCACTGTGGGCGGTCGCTGCAAGTTTCCGTTTGGCATCACGGACCCGCTCTTTGGCGACAGTCAGTGCTTCGCGCTGCGTCTCGGTCGGCAACAAAAGAGTCGGTGTGGGAACCGATTGGGTCGAATAGGAATAGAGTCCCGCTTCATCGATATTATTGAAGAAAGCAAAGAGCTGATAATATTCGCGCTGTGAAATAGGATCGTATTTGTGATCGTGACAGCGACAGCACTCCAACGTCAGCCCCATAAGTGCCGTACTTACCGTTTCGATTCTGTCAGCAACATACTGCGTACGAAATTCTTCCGGCACGCTTCCCCCTTCCGTTTTCTGCGGATGGAGCCGATTGAAGGTCGTCGCCAAAATCTGCGCACCGCTGGCATCCGGGCGTAGATCACCGGCCAACTGATTTTTAATGAACTCGTCATAAGGCATATTGGCATTCAAGGCCTCGATCACCCAATCGCGCCACGGCCAGACGTAGCGATCCCGGTCGACTTGATAACCATACGTATCGCTGTAGCGTGCTGCATCGAGCCACATCGACGTCACCCGCTCTCCAAATCGAACTGAATCGAGCAACCGGTCGACAACTCGCTGGTAGGCCCCAGGTCGGGAATCGGTTACAAACCGATCGACTTCTTGTGTTGTCGGTGGTAGTCCCGTCAAATCCAAACTCACCCGCCGGATGAGGCGACTGCGTTCAACCGGGCCGGCCGGTTGAACTCCCACCCGCTCGAGGCCCGCAAGCACAAAGGTATCGATGGGATTACGCGGCCAGCTCTTTTTTTGCACACGTGGCAGCGACGCACGCTCGATCGGTCGAAATGCCCAGTGCGTCTCCCACGTTGCACCCTCGGCGATCCATCGCTTCAGTTTGTTAATTTCATCTTCGGAAAGTTTGCGGGCCGAGTCGGGGGGTGGCATCCGTTGATCCGGATCACCTGATGTAATCCGCTCGATCAAATGACTCGCCTCAACGTCTCCCGGAACAATCGCCTGATAGCCACCCCGATCGGCCAGCGCCGCTTGCTCCTCATCCAAACGCAGATCACCCTGCCGCTGCTGGGCGTCGGGACCGTGGCAGTGGAAACAACGGTCGGCAAGGAGCGGACGGATTTCCCGCTCAAAATCAACACGCACCTCGGGCGGATTCGTTTCTGCACTGAGCGGCACTGCACACAGAGAGAGGAAAAAAAGCACGTTCCAACCAGGGTATTTCAAACACATATCAATTCTTCTTGCTGCGAATCGGTCATCCCGTTGTGGCGGGGGCACTCACCGTGAACGCCCTCCCGCGGTATCTTCTCTATTCCACAGAATGCGGCCCGCATTTGCGTTTTTAGGTCCGCTCATTATTATAAGCGACCCTCGAGACAGATCAATTTGACTTCTCCCCGCTTTTACCCTTCTGGCTGTAAACTCCAAAACCACCCTGCCCCGTGACCACACTCCTTGAAATCAGAAGCGCAGAGAAACGCTACGGCGAACAGCTACTGCTCGACCGCACGACGGTTGCCCTTCCGCAGAATTGCAAAATTGGCATGGTCGGCCTCAATGGTGCAGGCAAATCGACCTTAATCCGCGCACTGACCGGGGAGGAGGAACTCGATGCTGGAGAAGTGATCCGCCATCCAAATCTGCGTCTCGGCTACCTGCGGCAACACGATCCATTTAAGCCCGATGAGCGTGTGCTCGATTTTCTCATCCGTGATAGCGGGGAGCCTGACTGGCGTTGCGGTGAAGTGGCGGCTGAGTTTGCGCTTGTCGGTGACAAACTCCACGGTTTGATCCAAACGCTTTCGGGCGGATGGCAGACCCGGGTCAAACTGGCAGCGCTTCTCCTTCACAAACCGAACATGCTGCTTCTGGATGAACCGACAAATTTTCTCGACATCCGTACCCAATTACTGCTCGAGCATTTCCTCAAGCATTTCCGTGGTGGGTGTTTAATCGTTTCGCACGATCGAGGATTTCTAAAGGCAACCTGCACACATACGCTCGAATTGGCACGCGGTGAACTGACCCTTTTTCCTGCGGATATCGAAACCTACGTCCAAAAAAAATCGGAGCGTCGCATACACGACCAGAGAGTCAATGCAGCCACGCTTACGAAGCGAAAGCAACTCGAAACGTTTATTCAGAAAAATCGCGCCAATGCAAACACTGCCTCTCAGGCACGCAGTAAAAAGAAACAACTCGAAAAACTCACTCTACTTGCCGAAGAAGTCGCAGAGAAAACTGTGCGGTTTCACGTCCCTGAAACGAACCTTCGTCAAGGGACGGCCTTGCGTTGCCGCAACCTGGCAATTGGCTACGGCGAGGAGGTGGTTGCCGATTCGATTCACTTGGAAGTGGAACACGGCAATTGCACGGTGGTGGTGGGAGACAACGGCCAGGGCAAGACGACGCTCCTCCGGACCATTGTCGATTCTCTTGCCCCGCTTGGCGGTTCTTGCGATTGGGGCCATGGGTGTCAGATCGGGGTCTATGCCCAGCATGTCTACACCACACTCCCGACGGAGCAAACTATTTTAGATTATCTCGATACCTGCCGTGGGCCAGAAACGAGCACGCAAACCTTGCTCGATATCGCGGGCAGTTTCCTGTTTGGCGGTGCCGCCATCCGAAAACAAATTGGCGTACTCAGCGGCGGAGAGCGGGCACGCGTCTGTCTGGCTGGATTGCTCCTTGCGCCCCACAACGTACTGGTTCTCGATGAACCGGGCAATCATCTCGATGTGGAAACGGTCGAGGCCCTCGCATCGGCGCTGCAGGAATATCGGGGCACTGTGATTCTCACCAGCCACGATCGACACTTTGTCGGCCAGATCGCCGACAGTGTGATTGAAGTGAAAGAGGGTGGGGCAACCCTTTACCCGGCCAACTACGAAGCATACCTCCATCGGATCCAGATCGAATGCGATGCCGTCTCCGAGACAGAACCAAAACCCCAAAAGAATGAAGAAAAAAGATCACGAAAAGCAAAGCAGCAGCAGATCCGAAGCGCGCGCAAAGAGTTGGCTGCAGTTGAGCGAAAGATCGCCAGTCGCGACAGCGAACGACAGGTACTCCGTGACCGGTTGTTTGCAACTCGCGACCCGCTGATTGCCGAGAAAGCACATACTGAGCTTACGCAAATCGAGAAAGAAATCGCCGAACTTGAAGAACAGTGGCTTGAACTCGAGCACGAGAGCCAGGACACTGCAGGCGGGTAGCAAAGACAACTTGAATCAACCGACCCTTTCGCTCAAGGTCGCTCAAGGTCGCTCAAGGTCGCTCAAGGTCGCTCAAGGAGGTGCCGATTTGTCCGAACCGCTTTATCGTATCTGTCAGCTCAATGAGATTCCCGAAGTCCCCTGCCCGTGCGGACAAACACGACGCGCGTTCACCGACGATGCCGATAAGGTCGCCTCGCTCCATCTGGTAACCACCGAGGGAGAAGCGCGAGGCCACTATCACAAACGAATGACGGAACTCTATTATTTCCTCGAGGGGGAAGGTGAGATGGAATTGGATGGAGTCTGCCATCCGGTAGGGCCCGGTTCTGCGGTGCTGATCAAGCCCGGTTGCCGCCACCGCGCGATCGGAGAGATGAAATTCATCAATGTCCCGATCCCCGCCTTCGACCCGGACGACGAGTGGTTCGACTAAGGGCCCGGAACTTCGACGCACAGCTCCCCCGGCGCGTTCCGGCAAACATTTTATTTTTATTTTCTGTTTCGGAGGGAACCTTTCGTCACCCGGTAGCATCCAAAGACACATAGCACGGGCCGAGAGGGCCGGAACAGGAAAACCAACCCAAACCAGCAGGTCAAACCGAAACGATGCGTACTTTGGCATTTACCCTCGCGTGTTTTCTCGTGCTCGCCTTTGCCATTGCTGCAGCGACTACGAATTTGCCGCACACTCACAGCCAGCCTACCGGTGTCCAGCAAATCCAAGCGATCGACCCGCTCATTCCGCCTTTTTCCATCGACACTGCAGCAGACCCCTTCAAACACGATCGAGAAGCACTTCCGCACGGACACGGCGAAAACCTGTGCGCGTCGGGCTGTGCGGCAAGCCGACATCCGACAGCACCGCTTACCGCGGATGCCTTTCGGCAGTTGCTCGTCGCATATCAACAGTCCGCGCCCACGGCCAACAACGTGCCGCTAGAAAAAATTCTTTTTTATGGCAGGCAAAGCCGGCAGCACTGGCTCATCCAGCAGGTCACGTCCATCGATCCGCTCTGGCGGATGGTACTCGATGAGGAGTTGGGTAAGACGCACGTGCTCATTTCACTCCGCATCCTGGATGAGTCGGGGGATGTTCGCTCGGCCTTGACAAACATCCGCGTACCGCTCGACCGGCGACACGTCTTTACGATGCACGCCAGTGGGCTACAACCCCTCGTCACAAGCGGCACAGTCAAACGCGTAGGGCTCGATCACCTCTGGACCCGCTTGTGACTCGAGGGGGTCCACTTTGTGGCAGGACCGTGGTTCACGGTCGTCAAACGCGATGCCGATTGGCAAGAAATGGGAACGCTGTGGGTCAGTGATGGAAATCAGGACGGACCGGGGCAGATTGAGATCAAACTTCAACTCGTGGAGAACAAAGATGCAAACGACAAACCTTACCATGTACAGCTTGTGGACAATCCTCTTTTCGATCATCGCGATTGAGGCTGTGGCCGATCCCTGTGGGATGGTGCCGCCGATCTATGTCGGTCAGCCACCGATACTGGCCCGCGTCGGTGAGCAGCAGACCTATGTGTTTTACAAAGAGGGCATCGAAACCTTTGTCATTCGCCCCGGGTTTGAGGGCGATGTCGACAATTTTGGGATGCTGATCCCCTTTCCTACCCCACCGGCCATCCGCAAAGTGCCGGACAATATCTTTGCGCAGATTGCCGCGGCGGTGGATCCACCGGAAGTGGTCATCAACCTGAATCCACCGGTTGCCTTTTTAAAATCCCAACGAGGGCTCGGTGGAGCGGTAAGGGAAGACGCACTCGCGTTTAGCGAAGACACGGTCCGGGTCATTCGCCGCGAAGCGGTCGGCATGTATGAGGTGGCCGTGCTGGAAGCCGGGAGCGCCGCAGCCCTGAAGAAATGGATGGATCAGAACGGTTTCCGTTACCCCACGGGCATGGACGCAGTCTGCGAGGACTACGTGGCCGACCGGTGGTGCTTTGTGGCTATTAAAACCAAGGTGGGCCAAAAGCGTGGCGTCGATCCGGTACCTGGTCAGCGCAAAGTCAATCAGAACCTGCCTGCCGGTGCTGTCTTTGATGGATTTGTGCAAGGCATGGGCTTTCGTTTTAAAACCGACAAGCTTGTGGTGCCGATGCGACTCAGCGCGTTCAACGAGGGGGAGCTCCGCAATATTGTTTATCTGCTCACCGATGGACCCAAGCGGATCAACTCTATCTCCGAGAGTACCGTGCGGCGGCAACTTACAGGCAATGCCATTTATCGCAACCTGACCGACCCGCTGCCGCTGCGCCTAATTGGCGGCACCGAGCAGGATCTGCGCAAGTGGCACCTTGAGGGACTCGCCCAGAGGCGCAATCCCGATCCAAAAAATGGGGAAGCCAAACGCCTCTTTGCCGCTGACCTGTTGGCCGCTCGAGATGGCACGCTCGCCTTGCCTCAGGAAGAGACCGAAAAAAAACTTCTCGCGGTCGGCGAACATTTCGGCCTTCGCGGAGCGGAGATCGACACGCTCCATGCCGCCTTTCTTAAAAAGGAAGCCGAGGCAACGGTTCGGCAGGCAGTCGAGGAGATTCGCTCGATGACGCTCACGGTGATCGATGGCGATTTTCCTCGCGCGGTAGTTGCCGATCAAAACCTCACTTTCGCCAGTTATCAGATGCCGAGAGAGAAAAACAAAGCCAGCACCTACGACACGCTCCGTCATGGGCCGGCAGAAAAGCAGCCGGGCATCCGCAAAGAGGGATCGGTGCGGGCTGGAATTTCCTGGTTCAGATTCCTCGGCAGCTTCCTTCTCGGTGCGATGGGGTTGGTCTGCATTGTTAAACGTTGCGGCTCTCTGCGGGTATTGCTTCTTGCCTTGGTTTGCCTCTCTGCGCCGCTGGTGACCGCGGCGGAACCCGAGACACTCCCGGCGATTCTCGATCGACTGGCAGATCCGATTCAGGGTGAAGCGTGCCTGGATGAGGCCGCTGCGCTCGCGCTGGGGAATGCAGCCCAGCGCACTCAAATTACTGAGGCCCTGGCCAAGCAGGCCAGTAGCGACATCCCCCTGGCAGGCCGTGGCTGGACGATTGCCGCTCTGGCGGCGATTCCGGGGCAGGATGTGGATGAATTGCTCCTGGAAATACAGAATGACCCGAACTGGCCGCTGCTCGTGCGGACCTGGGCCGCTGCGGCCCGCGTGGATCGCTGCGGTTCGGCCGCGGCATTAATCGAAAAAGCGACTCTCATTTCTGACTTTCCCGCCCTCGGCCGACCGATCAGCACGCGGCTGATCGCCAAACTACAAGAAGAGGGCGACCGCACAAGCGTCGAACAATTGCTTGCACTTACCATCCGCCTGCCCCAACTCCAGGCGGCCCTCACGCCGATGATCCTCGCGCAAAGTGAAGCGGAACTCGTGCGGGTGATGCGCACCGCAAAAAACCAAAATGTCCGCAGACAGGCAGCCGCCTACCTCGGTACGCGGGCCGCAGGCGGAGACGCTGCACGCGTGGCCGCTGCGATTGCAGAAGCCTATCACTTTGATCCTGCCGCGACCGGCATCCCCTGGGAAGGCGGCCCACTCTTCATTCCCGGCATCGCATGGCAGAAAGACCCCGCTCAAGCCCGTCGCCTGGCCGATCATTTGATCCGCTGGATGCTGTGGTGCGATCGGCATGGCCGAGCGGCTGAACAGCGGCAGTTGCACAACAATCTGCGGAGCTTGAACCTGGCTCGTGCCGCCGGATACGAAAGTCCCGGTTGGCAGGTGGCCGATACGGTCGTATGGCTGCGAAGCTGGGGAGCGGTGGTCGGCAGGGATCAACTCGAAGCAATCCTTGCTGAACAGCAGGTCGCCGAAAATCCGCGCTATCGCGCGGCGGTCACAAACCTGCAGAAGCCAAAGTAGTCGCACTCCCCATCGCTGGATCAGGAACCCGCCTTCTTTTTCGGTGGCGCAAACTTGATATTTTCGATCAGACGTTGAATTTTATCGCTATCCCGCGAGCGACTACCTGAAACAGCCGTGATCGCTTCAATCACATTATTGTACTTCAAATCGTAATCGCACTCGAACTCTACCTCGAGCAGATTGGCCGCTTCGTCCGGACCGCCGGCATCCTGCACCTTCGAGAGTATCTTGTTGTGCAAGTTAGCAAACGGATTACCGCCACCGGAGAGTACCGCGTCGTTCAGTTTCAGTTCAATGAGATCGCCTGCATCATTCGCCCGCATTCTGACCTTGAGCGTCTGTTTTTCAATCTCTTCCAATTGATCCTGGGGAGCTCCAATGGCAGGCATGCGAATGTTGAAGTCTCCCTCTTGGGCGACCACATTGAAGGTCATGATAAAGAAGACCAGCAATTGAAAAACGATGTCGATCATCGGTGTCATTTGCAGTTCAATTTTATCATTCTTATTTGAACTTTTTCCGCGAATTTTCATCCTGTCTCTCCCGAAAACACTCGGTTCTCTTTCCGAAATGCTGGCTTGCCAGACTCAACCATCATCTTCTTTGGCCCGCAGCCGAAATCGCTCAAACCCTTCGCGCTGGCACATTTCAATCACCTCCTGGACCTTCCCCGTCGGAACATCCTTATGCGCGCGGACAATCACAATCACACTTTTCGTCGGTCGACCCATCCGCCCGAAGGCCCGCCTTTCACGCTGTAAAATACCTTCGAGCTCTTGACCAACCTCAATTTCTTCTCCCCCGACGAGGGCCATGAAATTGGAATCCGAACCGGCGATCTTAGCCAACTGAATCGTCAGCGGCTGTTCTTGTTGCACTTCGGGCGGTTTGGCAAGTTTACTGGCTGGAAGATCGACGCGGGCATCCTGCTCCGCCTGCGTAAAATTGACCAAGACCATAAAAAAGGCGATCAACTGGAAGGTCATGTCGATCATCGGCGTCAGGTCGCCCTCGGCTTCATCAAAAACTCTTCTGGATCTGACACGCATTGAGCATGAACCTTCTTGTACGAAACGGCGCCCTGGAACGACCAAGCTCCGATGGCGGAACTCAATTTCTATTGCTGTGCTGCCGCCGGTTTTTTCTTGCCCAGACTCTGAAAGCGACCCATCAGCCCCTCACTGATGATCCCTACTTCCAGTACAAGTCGCGAGATACGGTTACGCATGATGTTGTAAGCAGAAATGGCAGGAATGGCGATGGCCAGTCCCACTAACGTTGTGAAGAGCGCGGTGGAAATACCCGCGGCGAGTTCTTGTGGCTTGGGCGTCGAATCAGAGGTCGCAATCACTCGGAATGCACGGATCATTCCATCCACGGTGCCAAACAAACCCAACATCGGCGCGACGGTACCGATGAGTGCCAGGTAGCTGAGCCGATGCTCTAATTTCATGCTTTCCTCTTCACCCACTTCTTGCATGGCCTCGATCGATTGTGCATAGCCTGCTGACAACTTGCCAAGGCCCGCCGTTAAAACCAGGCCCAGGAACGATTCATCCGATTTTGCCAGATCATACGCCTCCTGGTACTGTTTCTCATCCAGACAGGCCTCAAAGTTTTCTACCAACTCTTCCGGCACAATATTATCGCGCCGGGCCATCAGCAGATTCATGATAAACAGAGAAACCAGCGTGAAAGACAACGCTAAAAAGATGATACTGTAACCATACCCTAATGCGCTAAACATCCAGCCTAACACGCTCGACTCATCTTTCTCGCTGCCCCCTTCTTCATCAGCATCTTGCGCGGATGCAACAAGAGGTGTACTGATCGTTAGCGCAGAAACTGCACCAAACACAAAAAACAATAACAGAAGCGAGCAAAGCATCGCTTGGAGTATTTCGAGGTGTTGCCGATTGAACATCATCGCCTTCAAATCCCTTTCTTTTTTCCCGGTGCTGTTGGACTCTCCGGAGTCAAAACGAATCACTAATTACGACCGTCATGAATAAAAAACCTGCAAAAAGCCTGACTCGTTCGTTACTAGTCTAACCCCCACCTGCCCCGAGGGTAAGTCATCAGCCATGCTGCTAGTCGAGTTCATTTTTCACGATTTTTTTCCTAGTTTATCGGTTCCACGGACTATTCGGGTACCGCGTGTTGAGTGTTTTTCGTACGTGTGTTGCTCGCTCTGGCTGATTCAACTGATCCCAAAGTTGTGCTAAGCGTCCGAGCGCCTCGGCATGCGTCACTGGATCCTGAAAATAAAGGGTGTCGGTATGCAGATACTGAAGTACCGCCTCTTTGGGTTGCTGCATCGCCCGATAACAATTCCCCAGTGCATTGTAGGCCAATGCATGGATTTCAAGGTCTCCTCTTCCCGCAGATCGAATCACGCGCTTGACCTGGTCCACACCCTCTTTCCCCTGACCCATTTCGGCCATCGCCGAGGCCTTTGCGAGCGTTGCGGCCAACCGGTAGCGCTCAGCGAGTGCACCCTGCTCCGAAGAATCCAAGATCTTTTGATAGGATTCGATTGCCTTTTGGTGTTTTTTTTGTGCGGCAAAACCTCGCCCGCGCGACAGCGCTAAACGCATCTTCGATTCAGGCCAAGGCGCCTCAGCCTTCTGATAAAAAGCATCTGCCTTTTCGGGCCTTCCCTGAGCAATCGCTAAATCTCCCAGCAACTCATTCGCCTCGTAATCGTGGTAGCTCTGCGGATAATCTTTGAGAAATTGCTGTACGAGCTTGACCGCTTTCCCAGCTGAACCAATGCCGCCCAGCGCGAGGCGGGCCGTACTACAGGCTCGCAAGTACTCTGCATCCTGTCTTACCAGTGCACGTTCGATGTCATCAATATCGGCATCGCTTAAGGCATTCAGCGCTTCTTTGTAATCGCGACTCACAAACTTATTACGCGCGGCAACCAGTGAATCTGGCTCAATATCAAATCGAATCGATTTGATTTCATTGACGGGCACCTCTTCATCAATCCCGAGTCTCGTTTGAACGACAACCTTATTTGGATTCTGACTGATGACCTCTCCCTTCAGAGATCGCCCGGAGCCCTTGCGCAGTACGCTATCCGCAGCATGGACCTGCACTGCAAACAGTACCAATACCACACAGATCCAATAATATTTTTTCATGCAACCAGACATCGCAATCCTCTCATTTCAGACAATGCACAATATTGTTTTTCCCCTTGGGGGGCGGTATCTACAATCGTCACGATCCGCTCACGGCCACAGGTTCGTCTACCGACTCCACACGCGGTACGGGAAAACCGACCTGCTCTTCACCCAATGCCGACTGTACTTGTTTCATTTCAGACTCAAACTCAGCCTTAAATTCTATGCCACCAAATTTGGGGAACTGATTATAAATCTGCAGCAGGTTTCCTTTGGCAGCAGCAAGCAACTTTCTCTTCTTGGTCTCATCCCCTGTGTCCAGACACTCCGCATACATCCTCCGCGCCCGAATGCCATACAATTTTGCCCGGAAAAAATAATCGGCGTATTTCTTTTTCTCGTTTACTTGCTGGGCAAGCTTTTTCCAGCCCCAGATAATATTGTTCCCTGTATCTTCATCTTCCTCATCGCCTAAAATCGACTTGACGTAGTCGCCACAATTTTCCTCACCCGCTTCGTAGAGCGTCTCGGCAGCTTGTTGTTGTGCCGTGAGATTACTTTCTTTTTCGGCAAGCACCTCCACGAGTTGATCGAGAGCCTCTTTATAATCTCGCACACCGCGATAGCAGTCTGCCAACCGTAAGCGAATCGTGGTTCGCTGCCGGGGAGTGTTGTACAATTTTCGCTTTAAAATACGATTGTAAATCTTTGCAGCCTCATCATAGTATTGCTTCGCTGCCTTTGCATCGGAATTACGATTACTATTCCCCAGGGTAAAATAGGTCTCCCCAATCCAGATCAACCTGCGATACGATTTCTTGGCGACATTCTCTTTTGCTGTCTTCATTTGCGCTTCGGTCGCATCACCTTGTGCTACTTTCATTTTGGCCAGTTCTTCCGCAACGGTGGGTGCGGGACTCTTCTCGATCTGTCCCAGAAACATTTCAAATGCATCCACGAGGGATTTCTTGGCCGCATCGTTTCCTGTTTCGCTTAGCCCTTGAATCTGCAGTTCCAGATCTTTTCCTAGATCAACATAAATTTTTGTGAGACGGCTCTCGGCATCTCCATCGGTGCCTACAGCTTTCTCCAGTTGATTGACAATATCGAAGGCTTTGTCTACCAACGCATCCTGCTTTTCCTGTTCATTCGGATAAAGCGGCAAGGCACCGATAGAAGCCCGTAAGGCAAGGCGGTAGACCTTCGCGACATAGTCCGGCCGCATCATCACTTCAGGATGCTTGGCATTGATCAATGTAAGCGGACCGTAGGCCGGACTCTCGAGAATCTCAATGGACCGCTGGGGTTCGTTTTTGCCCAGCATGAGCATCGCAAGAATATACGCTCCTTGTGCGGCTGCGTAGTCAACGGCCTGGGCATCCTGGTACCCCTCAAGGCCACGGGTCAATAATGCTTCTGCGCGATCACGATCCGTATCCAATGTCTCTGAGCTTGGACGCGCATCGTCTGAAAGACGACGATTCTGCGAATATCGGTTCCAAAATAACTGCCCGACAAGAATCTGCGATTTATTAAGTTTCGGCGCGCTTTGGGGCAAATCCTTGAGATACTCCCAGGCCGCATCGACTGCACCATTTTGAATCGCGAATGTAAGCAGGTAACCGCGTGCAGTTGCCGCCTGACTCGATTTTGGATGGCGCTTGATACTGCCTTGGGCCAAACGTTTAATTTTTCCTTCTTCAAAATCTCTTTCCTCACCCGCCTCCCCGTAGAGTTTGAGCCACGCATTGATGGCAACATCGGTGCCAAATTTAGCGTCACGGGAACCGGGATACGCATTGGCTAAAAATTCGCCCAGCACTGCCGCTCTCAAATAGTCACCCCTACTGAAATAGAGATAGCAAAGCCCCTTCTGGATGCCGCGAATTTTGTCAGCATTGGTGTCATTCTTTGCAAACGAAACTGCTAATCGGTAAAGGATAAATGCTCTGTCGCCCACTTCTGCAAGCTTTAATTGCAACTGTTTCATTTCGTCTCCTTGCGCCTCAGCAACCTGTTTGCTCAATTTTCCCCAACGCTGCATCGCAGCGAGTGCTTGTCTAAACGCGGTGTCGAAGTCCTGGGGATCTCCTTGTTCTTCCTCTTCTTGATCGACGGCAACACCAAGGGACGCCAGCATTTCAGTCGCTTCTGTTTGATAGATCGACTGAGATTCGACTAAATCCTCAAGCACATTCTTCGCCTCGGCTAAAAGCTTCTTTTTTTCTTTCTTTTTATCGGGACCAAGTTTTCCTACAAAAGCCAGCGCGGCTTTTGCACGTAGATAAAGGACCTTTTTTGCCTGCGGTAATTGCTGTTCCTCTTTTGATAATCTTGTCCGGGAAAGCTGAATCGCCTGCTGATACTCTTGCTTACCGATGCGACATTCGATTTCGATTACAAAAGAATCGAACCAAACTTTGCGCAGTTGCGGACTGTCTGACTCCTCATAGTCAGTTACATCGGGCAGGCAATCGAGTGCTTCATCAAAACGACCCAACTCCATCAGGCACCGCATTTGTTGTACGCGACAAATGAGCCCGACCAATCGAACGTCGTGCTTGAAAAACATCTCTTCATATGCTTTCGTTGCTTTCTCGACAGCAGCCTTCCACTCGGCACTTTCTCGTTCGTAAACCGATGCCTGAAGGTTTGTAGTGGTGACCTGTGTATACTCCGACTTAATCCAATCATCTCGCAGTTTATCCCGCAGCGCAATCAAATCGCGTTCCTGCTTACCGACCTTACGGTTTGGATCCTTAACGTTACCCGCTGCCTTCCGTACGGCAGCCAGTTCACCCCTTACCTTTTTACGTTGGTCCTGGATCGTCACTTCCGCTTTCACGGCCTCGGCCATCGCATCGCTATAATATTTGGCTGCCTTTTGTTCGAGCGCATTCCGATCCGCACCAGGACGCTTTGCACCAGCCATCGTCAATCTGGCCATCAGCCGGTAAACGTTTGCTGTCTCCAGTCGCACATCCGCAGCACGCATACTATTGGGATTCGCTGTCGCAAAGTCCTGAAAAGCACCGATCGCCTCAGACAGCAGTTGTTCTCGCTCTACCCGATCGGCGGTGCGGGCTGCTCGCTCTTTCAGCGTGACCGCTTGTTCAAACGGAATGGACTGTTTGAAAGCATCATCGACTAAGTCGGACGTCGCAATAAACTCGAGATAGTTGCTGGCCGTATCGAAGTAGCCGCGGGCGCGAAGTTGCGCAAGAAACCTTTCAGGTTCTTCCGCTGCAAAAACTCCACCGGTTAGAAGTAGACACCAGAGCCCGATCCAGATACCAAGCGGTCGAACACGCCGGTAAGCGCGTACGCACCCCTCTTGCAACGGGAATACCAGCAAATCTGTAAATCGCCTTTTCACTACTTCACTTCTTCTCTATTCGCGACAAACACGCCCCTGTTCCATCGCTGCCGAGCCTACATCCGCTAGCGAACCTTTTTCACCACTCAGCGACTCTTCTAATCTATCTTTTTCGAAACGTGTAATCAACCATAACGGGGAATCCACTGCGATTCTTAAACCCCTAAATTGGTTAAAACGCTAAATTCAACACGTTCTTAATCGTTTGTTTCGATCAGTGGCTGCCAACCGCTTGCCAGAGGAGGGTGATTCCCCTCTTCGGCATAACTCAACACCTGAAGCAAACACAATTCGCCTTTTACCTGCGCACGAGATAAAATAGGGCAGATCTATAAACGGGAGAGTGTGCATTTGCAATCCAATCGCTACCGACTGACCGACAAGCCATCGAGCCGATAAAATAAGCCGCACCGTGAAAACTCCAAACCCAATGCGCCGCCCACTTCGCAACTATTTTAGTCGTCGTGAACAATGGCGATTGTTTGCACTTGTGATGGGCCTGGGACTGGTGATCGTCTTGATGCGCGAAGCCATCCAAGTGGAAAATTGGCACTGGCTCACCGATGCGCGGACAAATACAGGCCCACGGGAAAAGCGAGACTACGACACCATCTACCAGCCTACACTGCCCGCCACAAAACCGGATGCCGTGCGGATCACCTCTAATGATCCACCACAATTCGACACGACAGACGAATATTTCCCGGGCGTTAACCCCACTTTTCTTGCACAAGTTGAAGACAATCGAACGCACAAGCACCCCGGAGAAGCGGCGGCTTGGTTTAATCTTTGGCAGGTACTTCATGAAAATGAGGATCGATTTATTGACCCTGCGTCAGCGGGAAAAGTGACGTTCGGTGAACTTTTTGAACAGCCGGATATTTTTCGTGGAAAGTTGGTGTCTGTTGGTGGAACTGCTCGCCGCGCAGAATATGTGGCGGCAGCAAAAAACAATCGTGCACAAATCGAGGGATACTACCGGTTAGTCCTCCGCATGGGAGGCGGTCCAGAGCGACCGGTTTTTTTATATACACTCCACGTCCCAGACCATTTTCCGCTTGGCGAGGAGATCGACGCTCCGGTGCAGGCGATCGCATTTTTCTACAAAAATTGGCTCTACGAGGCGAATGGACTTTCTTGGATCGCACCGGTACTGCTCGCAAAAAACATACGCTGGCAACCTCCGCCACCGACAGGAACCGGCATCACCGTCGCGATGGGGGTCGCGATTACCATCGGACTTGCCTTATTTTCTGCCCTTATCGCCTGGTGGCTTATGCGGCGAAGTGCTGCGGTTAGCGATAACCTGAAAACAATGCGTACTGCCCATCGTTCACCTCCCGGCATCGACCCGACCACCGTCGAAAAAAAAACCCGCGATCACCTCCAAGATCTGGCGGCACAAGAATTACAGAACGATCATTAAAAGAGACACGCGAATCGCTTCAACGCATGGGTTCTCGGACAAACAATGCTTCCATCCATTCATGATTTTTTCAGAGCGACTGTTCGCAGTCGACACCGCATCGCCGTGAATACATGTGGCGTTCTCTTTTTCCTGTGTGTTGCAAATGCCGCGGCCGATCATCCGGCTACAAGCACCGGTGTTCTACCCTCGGAAAAGCCGAGCAGACCGGCACCTGCTCAACCTCAGGAAATTCTCGCTGAGGTGGGTATCGGACCCGCAGAATTAGAGAAACTTCAGCACACGGAGTCTATTCTCCAACAGAGCGATTCTCGAAGCGTCGTCCTCCAAATCCTTTATCGCCTCGCCGGCATGCCGCTTCGCAATCTTGAATATTGGGCAGCGGAGAATTCCGAGTCGGACACACGACAGCACGACAATCCGCTGTCGATCGGCAAGACTATCTCTGTCAGTGGCCGAGTGTCACAGATTGACGCTATTGCATTGAACGATGAAGACCAAGCGCGGTTTGGAAAAAAGTTTGTCTATCGCTGTCAGCTGTCGATTGCAACGAGCAAGGGCCCCCGTCGCGCTATCTTATTCGTTTCTGTCGCGCCTAGCCAACTTCCACGCGGTGAGCCCATCGATGCAGCCTGCGGTGCACTTGCCATTTACCTGGGAATCGGAAAAGAAACGACGGATCTGCTTCTCGTAGCCGATCGTCTCGCCTGGTATCCGGAAACGCTGCTCGGCGATTTACAGATGGACCTCAGCCTGCTTGAAAATATCCAAAACTCCAAACCGCTCCGCGGAGAAGAATACGAGGCTTTCTATCAAATGCTCGCTGCAGCCAAGCGCACGGCGGGCGGAGAATTAGTGCGTCGCGCCTACAATCAACTCGTGCACGAAACTGGCCGACTGGAAGAACAGCAACGTAAATTCAAGGGCCCTATTTCACCTCTCAACGAAGATGAACGGATCGAAGAGGCATTGCTCCAAACGCAATTGGAGTATATGCGTAAAAATGCCAGTCACCCGTTCGTTCCTCTCGTCGAGTACCCTGATCGATTCAATGGTGAATTGATCATGTTGCGGGGTACCGCCTATCGCATCGTCAAAGTGCGCATCAATGAACCAGAAATACGTAAACGCTTTGGTATCGATCACTATTATCAGATCGACATGCGCGTCAACTTGGAACATAAGGTAAAACTTGTCACCTCCAGAACCGTGGAGGGTGAAACGGAAAAGATTCGCGAGGAAAAGATTGTCACGCAGCACCCCGCAACATTCTGTGCTTTAAGTCTGCCCCCCGACATGCCGACCGGCGATCACCTTCTTGAACCGATCCGGGTCGCAGGGTTTTATTTTAAAAACTGGCAGTATCAAACTGCTGAAATGCGTGGTGATCGAGCCGCAGAGCGAACTGCGCCGATGCTGATCGGTCGTGAACCGGTTTGGGATGTGCGCAAACCGAGTGAAATAGAAAAGTATGGGGGATTTATCGTAGGAATTTTGTTTTTGTTGGTCCTTCTGGGAATTTGGGGCGTTGTCTGGTGGACCGGTCGCCGCGATGTGGCATTTGGAAAGAAAATGCGTCAAGCGAGTGGCGGTGACGCAGCGCCCACATTCGAGTCGAAATCGGATGTCGATCAGAATCCTCTTTTCCCCATCGAAGATCAGGATGTCGCCCCGCCGGGAGTGGATGGCGAGAATAACGCATAATCCGCCTCCCTCTAGAGAAGTATCTGCTCAAATATTGACGCCTGCTAAAAACAACAAGATAATGCCTGCGGGGAACCTGCCTTTATGAAGGATGTTCATTCTATGTCTATCCGAACCGCCCGGAGCGGATTTACGCTTGTCGAATTACTGATTGTGATCGCAATCATCGGCATCTTAGCATCGCTCCTGCTGCCGGCAATCAATTCGGCCCGGGAACGTGGCCGACAGACCGTCTGTAGTGCTCGAATGCAACAAATTGGTATCGCCATCACCAAGGCGAGTTTCAACAAGAAGGGCAAGACCCGCACGGTCGATGGCCAACCGGTGAGCTTGCTCGATCCACGCTACCTGCAACCCGATGCCACGGCCACTACGTCATGGCAGCAGAAAGGAACGCTCGCTGCGGAACTTCAGGAGGAAGGGGACATCTGGCGGTGCCCCTCCGACTCCAAAGAAAGTGGTCCAAGTTTCGGCTTCAATGCCCGGATGACTGGCATGGGAGCCAAGGACAGCGGGCGGATTGTGATCATCGAATTCAACCAAGCGGTGGTCAATGTGGCCAAGACGGCAGATTCATTCGATGTCGATTCGTGGGAAGACGCGGATCCCGTCTGGACTGAAAACGATGCCTTTGCACCGAGACATTTTGATATTGCCAATGCCTACACCCATGGCAAAAACGTCAGCAACTATCGACCGACAGACATCGACCCGAATGACTGTTATTACCAGAAGAGATTCTGGCTACCCCACAGGGACCGCATGCAGCGAATTACATGGGGTGAGGAAAGTGGTGCTGACGAGAGTACCTACAACGACGACAATGAGCCGGGCAATCAAGCAAAGGACGATCCCTACTACGATAGTTGTGAACTGAACTGAGCTTGCGGAAACACCATCTCAACTGAACGGCCGTGATGTAAGCAAACAGCCCGGTCAGCTTAGTTTTTTAGATCCAACTGCAACCTATATTTGCCATCGACTTGCTGCCACTGGGACCGTGGCCAGGTTCGCGGTGCCTCAAAGTCAATCAACTGCGTTTGCACCGGACCGAGCGGCACACGGAACACCGTCCGCCCTGGCGAAACCTGACGCTCTCTGCCATTCACGCCGATCCGGAAAGGGGTGCGGGTGGTGTTGTTAAAAATCAATTCACCCTGTGGCGATTTTCCAGACGGAGGAACCACGATCGACTTCCCGCCTGGACCGACTTTTTTCGTCGTTTCTTGAAGGCCTCGCACATCCCGACTCAGGCCGGCTAAATCTTCGTTCCGGAACAGATGTAACTGTTCGGCAATGGTATCGATCATTTCAAACCGTCGCGTAATCTGTGCCGTCAATTTTTCGAGAGCCGAAGTTCGCTCTGCAGGTGTTGCATCATCGTCGAGAACAGACACCGGTGCTAATGGTGATTCCTCCGCTGGTGGTTCCTCTGCAGTCGCTTTATTCTCACTGCCACTGTTTTCCTGCACCGCATTGGAGCCATTTCTCGGTGCCTTATTTCCTGGCCACATCAGCTTCCGTAGCCGCACTAAATCATCTTCCCGCATCTGCTCAAGCGATTTTCGAATCAACTCGAGTTTTCCTAGCTGCGCGTCAACGACAAACAGATGCTCTTCAAGGTGTTCGATACGTTCTTCAAGCGGGTCTTCTTCCGCCCGAACACCAATCGGGAAGAGACCGAGGAGAACTGCGAGCGTACAACACAAGGAGGCGAGTTTCATTTCCGTCTTCCGCTTGATTGAATAGGCAATGCCAGCCGACCGCCGATGCGGCCCAGTGCCTATTCTAATCTGCGAAATAAACGAATCAACGGGCGCAGATGGGATAATCTCCTTCCCCAAACCCTCGAGCTTAACCCCGTGGATGGAATGCCTGATGAATTTGCTGCAGGCGGGAGATATCCACGTGGGTGTAACGCTGCGTTGTCGCAATACTGGCGTGGCCGAGCATTTCCTGCACCTGGCGTAAGTCCGCGCCTCCGGTAAGCAGATGGGTTGCAAAACTATGCCGCAGCGTATGCGGGCTTACCGTCTCGGCGAGACCGAGACGCGTAATATATTTTTTCACCAGTTCCCAGATCCGCTCTCGTCGCAAAGCTCCCCCACGTGTCGAGATCAGGAGCCACTCCGGTTCCTGTCCCAAGCGGGCAACAATTTTTGCGCGTTCGGTCTCGCGATATTCTTCCACGGCAAGAACCGCTCTCCTTCCAAGGGGTACCATCCGTTCTTTATCGCCCTTCCCTCGGCAACGAATAAATTTCTTTTTGGCTGAATAATCGGCCAACTTCAATTCCGAAATCTCGGATGCTCGACATCCGGTAGCGTACAGTAACTCTAAAAGTGCACGATCACGGCGATAGTGCGGATCGCACTTACCGGGTGATTCGAGTAACCGTGCCACAACATCCACCGAGAGAACATCAGGAACGCGCTGCCACATTTTTGGGGAGCCAAGTAACTCAGCGACGTTTTCTTTCAAAAATCCTTCGAGTTGCAAATAGCGAAAAAATGTTTTTAACGACGCCACATGACGGGCAATACTTGCGGGCGCAAGCGATTTACGATGAAGCCATTGCACGTAGCGTGACAGTTCACTAATGGTCATTTTCTTGAGCGATCGTGTGCCGAGCCACTCAAGAAAACGACGCAGATCGCGTCGGTAGGAAGCGAGCGTATTTTCCGAAAGATGGCATTCGGCCCGTAGATAGTCGAGCCACAACGGCAGAAACCGGGTATTGCCACCACCGGCAGGCAGAGCCTTGGGAGGTCGCTTTTTTCGATAGGCGGCGCGAAGGGGCTTTTTGGCCATATCTCCTTTTTCGGTTGGGTCGGGCATCCATTTTGTGCATTTTACGAGTATTCCGCAGGGTTCTTCTCTCGGATTGCCCAATTATGCGACTTGGGGAAATTGTGCGCTGATTGGCGCAGGCCCTCCACATCGGTAAGCTCCCGCTTGGCATGCAGAACATCGTCATTCTTGAGCCCTACCGCTTCGTTCCACCCTACCGCAGTCGCTTCTGGTCGCGGTTGCTGGTCCGCTTTTTATTGCGGCCCTACCTCCACCACTTTTATGGACTCGAGCGGTTCGAGTGCATTGATGGGGAGAAACTCCGTACGTCGCTGGACGACGGTTGTGGGATTTTAGTGATTTCTAATCACATTCGTCCCTGCGATCCTATGGCCTGTGGCTACCTGACTCGAGTGGTGCGCCAGCCGATGTATTGCATGGCAAGTCGGCACGTTTTTGAAAATGCCTGGATCGACCGTGTCCTCTCGAGACGCTGCGGTGCCTTCAGCGTCTACCGAGAAGGAATCGACCATGCCTCGCTTCAATTCGCCGTGCAATCGCTCGTCGAACCGGATCGGCCAGTCATTATTTTTGCCGAGGGGTCAGCGGGGCGCATGAACGACCGCGTCCAACCGATGCTCGATGGATCAGCGTTGATCGCGCGTACGGCTGCCCGCCGACGAGCCAAACAGCAACCACCCGGAAAAGTGGTTGTCCATCCGCTTGCTTTCAAGTATTTTTTTCGTGGTGATCTTGTCGCTGCGGTCGAACCGGTCTTAAGCGGCATCGAGCGGCAACTCAACTGGCCGGTACACAATGGCAGCGAACTCTTGCCAAGGATTCGCCAGATTGGCCTCGAATTGCTTGCGCAGCAAGAAATTAAATATCTCGGAAAAGCCCAACCCGAGCAAAGCAATCCACGCTGCCTGCACGACAGGCTGGAAGGACTGATTGAAGCGATGCTCGCGCCACTGGAAAAGCGGTATGCAACAACGGGCGGTCGAAGTGTCTATATCCGCGTGCAACAGGTGCGGACGAAGCTACTCCCTGATTTAATCGCAGGGCGGCTCACTGCCGAGGAGGAAACAGAACGGCATGAGCAACTTAAACTCCTCTACGATGCCCAAGAAATGGCTTGCTATCCTCGCGATTATCTCGGCCAGCACCCATCGGCGGAGCGGGTTTTGGAAACCGTAGAAAAACTTGAAGAAAACTTGACTGACCGGGTCACCGTCCATAGGCCTTTCGATTGTGTGATGCAGGTCGGCGACGCAATTGAAGTATCCCCGCATCGCCTACGAAAATCGACTCCGGAGAAGCTGGTCGAGTCAACGCGCGACAAACCTCTCGCATCACTCGATCCGCTCACCGACCAAGTCGAGCGCTCCATCCAGAGTATGGTTGATGGTCTCTCTGGGCGAGGAGCGAAACCTTGAGCACACGATCATCCTGTATTGCCTGTGGAATCCTCCTGCTCCAAACCGCTTGCTTTTCTGCACCGAATCATGCCACTCCTCCGAAGTGGGTCGATTTGTTTGATGGCCGCACACTCGCAGGTTGGCAATCTATACCGCGTGGAAGCCAGGACGATTGGTCGGTCCGCGACGGTGCGATTGTCGGCCGCGGCAGCGGGAACCGACTCTCTTATCTCGTCTGGAAAGAAAAGGATTTAGCAGATTTCGAACTGACCCTCCGCTACCGGATCCATGGTCAGGGAAACAGCGGCATCGAAATACGCGCCATGCCGGATCCTTCGGGCAAACGACCCTTTGTGGGCTACCATGCCGATCTGGGGCATGTTGGAATCGGCCCCCATATTCTCGGCGCGTGGGACTTTCACTTTGCCCAGCGCCACGAACCGGCCTGCCTGCGAGGAACGCGGCTTACGCTCCAACCGGACGGCTCCCTGCATCGTGAAACGATTCAGCCGCCTCTGCCTCTTTCAGCCGTTCACCGCGACCATTGGAACCGCGTACGGATCCTTGCCCGAGGCAATCAGTTCGAATTTTTTATCAACGGAAAACTCGCCTCCGCCTTCTGTGACCAAGTGACTGCGCGTCACTTCCAGAAAGGAAGGATCGGGCTGCAGATCCACGATGCCGGAACGCGTGTTGAATTCAAGGATATCCGCCTCCTCAAGATTAAAGCGCAGAATGAAAAGAGAACCAAGAATTAATTCCCCTCCTGGAAAACCGCCAACTAGGATGGAATAGAACGCACAGCACATTTCGCAGAGAATTCGTGCGCACACTTATTCGGGAGACACGAATGCTAACCGTTTGCAACGCCACCTTCCGCCGTCTGTTTTTTATCTTCGGATTTTCTGTGAGCGGATTATTGCTTATGATCCCCACCGGTGCTGACGAGCCAACCAATACCAATCCGAATACCGTTCGCCGATACGATCCGCTCTCACAATCTTTGCAGACGATTGCGGATAAAGAAATTATTCCCGGCAAAATTTACAATCATTTCAGCACAACCCATGACCGTTACGTCTGGGCTTACGCACTGCCTGGCGGCCAATGGTCTTATCCTCTCGGACCTGGCACCACGGAACTGCCTGAACACTTTGATCTGGTCACTCCCCCGGAGATCACCCGGGCACTTTTAGAACAGCGTGCCGGTGAGTGGCTTGCTCACAGTCGCCAGGAGGGCAGCCCGATTCTTGCGCGGCTTGCGGCAGACGATCACTGGGAACTGCTGGGGATCCGCAGCGTGCGATCGCACTTCAATCTCGACTCGGGCTATCGTTGGGAGTGGCACGGTGATCATCGGATCGGTGTGTTGCATACCTACGGACGTCGATGGCGGTATCTCGATGGTGTGTATCAACCTGTGAAGTAGCCAGCGAATTCAAAGATCGGTGCAGTGAGGGAAAGAACATCGCTGAAATTAACTCCGACCACTTCCAACTAAGAGTGAATCCTCGAGGGGACCTAGAAATGAATGGCGCGAATTCCTTGAAGTCGATTCATTGATTGATAAACTAGAGGTCTCAAGCACATTCGCAAGTATTCTTTTCCGGGGGAAACTTCCATGCGTGATTCAACTTCCAGGCAAAGCGGCTTTACCATAGAAAAACAAAACTCGAACCGGCGAGATGTTCTCCGGAAACTTCGCAACACGTGTACAACGGTCGTGTGTATTTGCGGATTTGCGGGAAACCTTCCAGCCGCACCCATTGCCGTTACGAGCGTGACCTCGGATGTGCCCTCTTTCATCACCGTCAATGGGGGAAGCACAGATCCTTTCGCCACGGTGGATGGCAATAAAACAAGTTACGGGGGTGGGTTTGTCGACTGGCCCAATGACGGCGCCGCAGGCTTTTTAATTGCCACGTTTTCTTACGAATTTAGTGGCTTAAACAATGTCTACGCCTTTGAACTCTGGAATGATCGAGGCCAAATCGATACGGGTATCGGTGACTTCGAATTGGTCTTTTATGATCCTCTCGCGAATGTACTCAGTACCTATGGTGCAACGGCATCGTTACCAACCAGCACCTCTGCAACAGTCAACGGAGAAACGGAGAAACTTTTTCGTTTACTACAGTCCCAGACGTCAAGAGCGTGAATCTACGGGTACTCAGTTCGCTCGGTGTGATAAGCAATCAATTCCGAGAGGTGGAATTCCAAGGTACCCCGGAACCGACTGCTCTCCTGTTGGCA